>Ga0116223_10000100_pt1 | contig 107987 bp, 81 predicted proteins | sample Sb_taG_3_FD_90092 | JGI IMG/M metagenome (GOLD analysis project Ga0116223, IMG submission 90092) | Peat soil microbial communities from Weissenstadt, Germany - Sb_50d_a_PC metaG | ecosystem: Environmental > Terrestrial > Soil > Wetlands > Peat | place: Germany: Weissenstadt | collected 2010-09-21 | reverse complement strand
TACTGCTCGGGCGATGCGACCAGTCCCCTTTTTACGGGCTTCCACCCCAGCGACGACGACCTGTCGCCGGGGCCCCCGGGGGTTTCGGTGGATATATCGGATCACTTCGGACCGGGCTGTTTCACCATGGATGTTAGCGTCAAAATAACGGTCCTGCCAAAACTGCCGGCGATCGCCCCGCAGTTCGCGTGAAGTGATCTGCTTGAGCGCCTATCAGAAACTGCGCCACCAGGATCAGCGGCGGCTCGTTGATCAGCAAGTGGATATGTTCAGGCATCAGGACGTAAGCGTAGACCCTGGCCCGGTGACGTGACCGAGTCTGTTCCAGAACGAATTCAAACGTTTCCCTGGTTGGCGGCGCTTCAAGGAACGGAAGACGGTGGAAGCAACTGAACGTAATGAAGTGAAGTGCATCGGCCTTCTGGAACCGGTTCAGGCCGTATGGCATGGTGCTATCGTTACTCCGCTGGGATCTTGCGCGGGGACCCGCTCATCGCGATAAGGCCGCGATGAACGGGGCACAGCTCCCGATACAAGGATGAGTTGGCCAGCTGCCGAACAACGAGCAGGACTAAAACCAGATGCTCGTGCTGGACGCTCGGCGCATTCATTGGATTGTGACGCTGGCGGCCTGGCTCCAGGCCGTGCCGTCTGTGTTCACCGCGAAGACAGTAATCGTGTGTGTTCCAGGGCTTGCGGCGACCGCGGCCGAGAGCGAGGTTGAGGTGGTCTCGGTGTATTCCTTCGCCGAGTCTACCCAGATCTCCATGCGCGCGAGCGTACCCGTGATATTCGAAGTTGCCTGCACCAGTACCGATTGCGAGGAGATGCTGGACCCGTCAGTTGGAGCGCAGATGTTTACCCCGGGCGACGTGGGAGCGCTGCAATCGGATGGAACCGTGAAATTGAAGTTGTATTGCAGGAGTGTGTCGTCCCAGTCAGCCGCGTAGTAGGTTCCGGAGTGCGTACCGGGCGCGAGCGTCGCGCTCAAGCTGAAATATGCGTTGCCTTCCCACGTGTTGTACTGCTCGCCGAGCTTGGTGCCGTCGACCCACACCTCGAGTTTGCGCAGATCACGATTGGAGTGAGCGGTGGCATTGAAGTTCACCTGGTTGCCCGACATGAGCGCCGGCGAGCACAGGCTGATGCCATTGCCGGATGCCGGATAGGGGCAGTTGCTCCAGAGTGCGCCGACGGTGGCGTTCAAACCAACGTACGGGACAGAAGTGTTGATTGCGTAGGACTCGGGGCCGGTGTAAGCAATGTACGCAATGTCGGGTTTTTCGTCATTGCTTTTGAAGTTGCCCGCTACCGGAAGCGAATCGATGCCGGAGCCGCCGGTAGGAGCCGACAAGTAGGGGGGTGTGTTCCATGTCTGAACATCGAACTGGCCGGGAGTGGCGTGGCCAGCAGGAAGACCAGAAACGAATCGGTATAGGTCTGCGCCGTTGCGACAAGGTCGTTCAGGCCGTCGTTATTGAAGTCCGCCATCGGCTGGAAGCTGGTTCGATATTCGGCCGGAGCGATCTGCTGGCTGTGGCTGGCAAACGTCTCGCCCCACTGCCCGTACCAGGTGAGCATGGTACTGCCAATCACATAGAGGTCAGATTTGCCGTCGCTGTTCAGATCACCCACGTTGAGCTGGCCGAGGGAATTGGGATTGTTGATGGGGATTGTATCGTTGAAGCCGAGATTTCCGTCTCCGTAAAGAACGTGAACCGTGGTGGCGCCGAGGCTTTCGCCGTTCTGTGAGCCGGCACTGATTTCGGCCGCCAGATCGGCGTTGGTGTCGCCATCGAAATCGCCCGTCAGCAACTCCCGGACACCCCCACTTCCATTTGGATAGGTCGCGACGTTGAGGACGGGGTCGACAGTTGAAAACAGACCGTTGCCTTCATCCGGCAGGACGTAAACCGTCTCACCGCTTTCGTCTGTGTTTACGCCAACCAGGGCGAGGTCAAGTTTGCCGTCATGATTGAAGTCGGCCGCGACGAACACCGGGTAGGAAGTAAGGACATATTGGTTGGACGGGAGCGAAATTACTGAGTACCAGGGATTCGCGAACGTGCCGTCGCCTTTGCCGAGATAGACGGCGATGGTGTCATTGCCGACGGGCATGGCGACGTCTACATTCCCGTCGCCATTGAAGTCGCCGAACGCCATGGGTATGTTGTACGGGCCGGTATCGCCGGGCGGAATCGAGGCGGGAGAATACTGATACAGAACGGGCGCCTGGAAGGTGCCGTCGCCGTTGGCGATGAACACGGCGAAGTCCGGCGACAGATTGTTGGCGTTTTGAAATACTTCATTTGTAACGAGATCGGGGACGCCGTCGTTGTTGAGATCGACAGCGTAAGTACTGCCGCCGTATAAACCGGGGTCTGAGCCGGAGGGGATAAGACTCCAATTGGTGTAGGACTGGGCGAAGCAAGCGGAGGCGGACGTCGCCGCACACAGGGCGGCGGAAAGCATACAACTTCTCGACAGCATGGGGCACTCCTGAGGGAGAACTCGCGAGCGAGCCGGGCATCTACATGAACGAATAGACAGGATCGACGTGAACGAGCAGCTAAATATCGATTTGAACCAGCGATTATAGGGGCCGACTAGATCCAGCAGCTATATAGAAGCTCGAAATGCAAATCGGGTTGTATCAGGATGTGGTTCGCGAATGCGTCGATGAAGCGCGCGGTTGCTACTTCCAATTGCCCATGAGGACGAAGGGCGCCCAGTAATATGGATGCGCGTAGCCTGCGGGGCCCGGCTGCGGCGCGGGTGCGCTCTCGACGACGCCGAGACCTCTGCCGCCGGCGCCGGGCTTCGGCGAAAGCCGGCCCTCGAGCAGGTCCAACTGCGCCTGGCGTAGCGCCTCCCCTTTGGTGACCTTGCCGACGCCATCAGCCCATCGCTTGTAGAAATCGGCCATCAGCGAGCCGGTGCTCACGTCATTCACGTCCCAAAGCGACGAGATGACCGCTTTCGCTCCCCTGAGCTGCGCGGTGGTTCCCAGGCCATCGACTTCGCGGCCATTACTCGCCGAGCCGCTCATGCCGGTTTCGCAGGCGGAGAGCGTAAGCAGATCGGTATTCTCGAGCGAGAGCCGCTGATCGTCGCGGAAGTCAGCAACGGTGAGATGATAGCCGGCGCTGTCTGTGTCCTTGCCGGCGAGCAGCAGGTACGACTGGCTGTCGTCGCCGGGCCGGTAGACGAAGTGGCTGGCGATGTGGACGACGGAAAAATCGCGCTCGAGGAGGCGGTCCATCGCCTGCTGCGTAAAGTCGCCGTTGAGAAGGATGGTTCCCGGCAAGGGGCCGTGAGCGTCTTTGGCTTGCGGATCCTTTACCACGTCGTCGAGCTCGACAGCGACGGCGGGCAGCGCGGGAAGATCGTTTTGGTACTGGCGCGAGATGCCCATGGCGGCGATGCTCAGGTTGGCCACTTTGGGCGGAGTGTCGAGGCTGGCGATGCTCGCTGGAGTGATGGTGGCGATCGAGTATTTCTCCACGAGATATTTGCTGCCGTCGAAGAGTGCGGCCATTGGGATGTAACGCAGCGCGCCGTCGAGCGACCAGACGAGGGTCTCGGCCCTGGCTTGATCGAGGTCGGCGGCGGCCGGGCCGACGAGAATCTTGTAGAGTTCGGCGGCGAGCGGCCTGGGATCGCGCGCAGGATCGCGGAGCACCTGCTGGAAGGCAGCGACTTTGGCGTTCAGATCGGCTTCGGCGATAGGGAATTCGCGGGCAACAGCCGTTGCGCCGGTGATGACGATAACGCTGTAACGGTCCTTGCCGACCAGGGTGTAGAGCGCCACGGTGTGCGGCGAATCCTGCAGAACGCGCTTCAACCGGCTCACGTCGCCCTTTACGTCAGTCAGTTGCCGATTGGCTTCAATGTTGCTGCCGAATGCGACATAGAGGCGGGCGTAGTAGTCGTTGAGTCCTTTGCTGGCGGCGTCGAGCTCGTCGAAGAGTTGCTGATAGGTTTTTTCCTGCTCCGCGGTACGGGCGCTGTTGTTCTTGAGCGCGAGCCAATGCTCCCCGAGGGCAATCATGTGCGCGGTCGACTTGTCGTATTCGACCTTGGCTTGCTGCTCGGCTGGCGTGAGGGCGAGTGGCTGAAGCGTGTTCGCGGTTTCGCCGCGGACGTAGTCAGCGTATTCCTGTTCCTTGAGCAGGTCGAGGACCTGTTGCGCTTCGGGCAAGCGGCCCCGTGCGATGAGCAGCGCGGCCAGGTCGCGGTAGTAGTCGGTCTTCGTGGCGAGGAAGCTCTTTTGCAGCGCCGGGTCTAGACCCTGAATCTGGCCGCGGACGTGTTGCAGCAGGTCGACGCCTTGTTTGCCGTAGAAGACGGCGAGCGCAGGGCGCGCGGCTTTTTCATTCAGCATCATGTTGTGAAAGATCTGCGCTTCGCGCAGCGGGTCATTGACCTCGGCGGCGAGCGGGAGGGCCTGAGCAAAGTAGGAGCGCGCTTCATCGGGATTGCCGGAATCGGAGATGAGGCTGCCGATGTTATCGAGAACCTGCGCTTCGCCATCGCGACTGCCGACTGCGTGCCAGATGGGCAGCGCCTGCTGGTAACTCTCGAGCGCCTTTTGCTTTTGGCCAAGGTCTTCGTAGACGAGGCCCATGTTGTTGAGGGTGCGCGCTTCGCCGTCGCGATTTTGCGCGGCCCTTTCAAGCTGTAGCGCCTGATTGTGAATCTCGAGCGCATGTTGCTTCTGGTCCGGCGCGTTGTAGATTCCTGCGATGTCGTTCAGCGCTGTCGCCTCGCCGTCAGGATCGTTCAGATCTTTGTACATGGCGAGCGCGCGCGTGTAGTAGCCGAGGGCCTGCTGCGGCTGGCCAAGATCGTCGTAGACGACTCCGATGGCATTGAGCGTGTTGGCCTGGCCGCGAGGTTCGCCCGACGTGGCAAAAAGCGCAAGCGAATGTTCGAGAGCCTCAAGTGCCTTTTGTATTTCGCCCAGCCGAACCCACACTTCGCCGATGTTGAGCAACACGCCGGCCTGGCCTACGGGATTGTTCAGGCTCTGATCGAGGATCAATGACTGGTTGAAGGCATCCAGGGCTTGCTGATTCTCGCCGAGCTGCGAGTAAACATTGCCGAGATTGTTGAGCGCCGCGGCTTCGCCGTTGCGATTTGCCAAAGCGCGTTGCAATGGAAGGATCTCAAAGAAGTAGCCGAGCGCCTTCTGTTCCTGGCCGGTGTTTTTGTAGAGAACACCCATGTTGTTCAAGGCTCCGGCTTCGCCGGCGCGATCGCCTGCCCGATGATAGAGAGGCAGCGCCTGGGTGTAGTCGGCGAGAGCGGTTGAGGGATCACCGGATTCGGCGGCAAGAATGCCGAGATTGTTCAGGGCCTTGGCCTGGCCGTCGATGTCGTTTGCCGCGCGCCATTTTCCGAGCGCCTGATTGTAAAAATCGAGCGCTTTCGAGGTGTTGCCAAGATCGTCGTTGTCGGCGCCGATGCGGTTGAGGATCTGGGCCTCGAGATCGAGATCGCCGGCCTGCCGGGCGAGCGCGAGCGCCTGGTTGTGCAGGTCCAGACCTTTCTGGAGGTCGTGGGTATTGTCATTCACCCATCCCATGCCGTTGAGGGCAGCAGCCTGACGCTTGATGTCGCCAGCGGCTTGCGCCAGATCGAGAGCCTGCTGATACGTGCGGTGCGCATCATCGTTCGCGGATTCGGTTCTGCGGCAGTCCGCGATTCCGATGAGGGCGGAGGCCTCGAGGGTCGGGTCGTTTGCGGAACGGGCCAGGGCGAGCGCCTGGTTGTAGGCGTCGAGGGCTTGCTTTTCTTCGGAGATGACGAGATTGAAGTCGCCCAGTTGGATCAGCGCCGCCGCTTCGTTTTTGGCGTGATGCGATGCGTGCGCGGAACGGAGGGCGGCCTGGAGATGATTGAGCTTCTGTTGCGCTTCGGGGCCCAATGCGGGCACGGCGGATTCAGCGGTGGAAGAAGTTTGCGCGGCGCGGCCGGAAAGGCAAAGGAAGGAATTCGTCGCGGCGAAGAGTGCGATCGCGGGGCAAAGAGCGGTGAGAATGGTTCGGTGGCGCAAGGTCCGGCCCCCGGGCTGAAGGATCACGCGACGTGGATTGCGTTTATTGTAGGCCAGAAAACAGGGAGTAGGGAGCAGGGATGGGGCGACCACGTTCTCGAAACTCACCCTTCGCATAAGGCGCGAAAGGGTGGGGCAAGCCGGAGCAAGTTGAGAGAGTGAAGTAGCGCGGCAAATTCTTACCCCGCCCTAGCAAAGCTAGGACGGGGCACCCCAGGGTTCCCACCTTACCGACAAACCCACGTTGCTGCTTAGTGTTCGTCCCTGCCGGGGCGGAGCATGAGATCGCGGATGGCTTCGCGTGGGTCCTTGCCCTTGTTGAAGATCAATTCCATTTGCGCGGTGATGGGCATTTCGATGGAGTGCTCGCGAGCCAGGCCGAGAGCAACATGGGTGGTGTGCACGCCTTCAGCCACTTTGCCGCCGAGTGCGGCCAGCGCTTCAGGAAGTTTGCGGCCTTCGCCAAGAGCGAGGCCGACCGTGCGATTGCGGCTGAGGCTCCCGGTGCATGTGAGGACGAGATCGCCAATGCCGGAGAGGCCGGCGAGGGTTTCACGGCGCGCGCCGCAGGCCACGGCGAGGCGCGTAATCTCAGCGATGCCGCGGGTGATGAGCGCGGCGATCGAATTATGTCCCAGGCCGGTGCCCACGGCGACGCCGGCGGCAATGGCGATGACATTCTTGAGCGCGCCGCCCAACTCAACGCCGACGACGTCGGTGGAGGTGTAGAGGCGGAGGAATTCAGAGGAGAATTCCTGCCGGATGAGCGAAGCGACTTGCGGATCGCTGAACGCAACGGTCACGGCGGTAGGCTGGCCCATTGCCACCTCCTGAGCGAAGCTGGGCCCGGAGAGAGCGCCGATGGAGACCAAAAGCCCGACCGGCTCCAGGGCCGCTGAAAGAACTTCTGTCATGCGGTAAAGTGTTTGGTCTTCAAGACCCTTGGTGGCGCTGACGATGAACTGGCCGATGCGCATGTGGGAGCGGACCCGAAGCAGAGTTGGACGAAGAAACTCCGAGGGAATGACGGAGACCACAATCTGGGCGTCGGAGATGGCGGCGCCGTCGCCAGTGATGATGATGCCATCGGGAAGCGGGAAGCCGGGGAGGAATTGACTGTTCTCTTTGGCTGCGAGGATCTCATGGGCGAGCTCGGGCGTGTGGGCCCACAACGTGATCTTGTGGCCGCCGCGACGGTGGAGAGAGAGAGCGAGGGCGGTGCCCCAGGCGCCGCAACCCAAAATAGCGATACGACTCATGCAGTCTTCTTGGCTCCGAAGCGAGATTCGGTGCCGGCAAGCAGGCGCCGAATGTTCTCGTGATGCTTAGCGATGATGAGCAAGGCAACGGCGCATTGGACAACAAAGAAGGCAGGGGGGCGGGGGCCGGTGACAAGAAACCAGGCGAAGAGGGGAAAGCTGGCCGCGCCGACGATGGACGAGACGGAGACGATGCGGCTGATGGCGAAGACTACGGCAAAGACGCCGATGGCGGCCAAAGCAGCAAGGGGCGAGGCAACGAGGAAGACTCCAAAACCAGTGGCCACGCCCTTGCCACCGCGGAAGCGCAACCAGCAGGTGAACATGTGGCCGAGGACGGCGAAGAGAGCGGCGATGGCCTGCGCCGTGCGCAAAGGGACGTCGGGCATGAGAAGCGCGCCGAGCAAGCCGCCGAGCCAGACCGAGGCGCTGCCCTTGAGGACGTCGAGAAGAAACGTGGCGGCGGCGAGCCCTTTGCCACCGGCGCGGAGAACATTGGTAGCGCCGATGTTGCCGCTGCCGACCGAGCGAATGTCCTCATGTCGAAAAATGCGGACGAGCAGGTACCCCATGGGAATGGATCCGAGGAGGTAGGCTGCGGCGGCGATAACGAGGCTTGCGAGGGGCACGACCAGAGTGAGTTTAGCAGGTAAGGGTCGGTCAAAGAACTAATGCCGATCTGCCGCTCACGCCCGATTCCGAAACCGACAATGCTGAGCTGGAAGATTAGCTGACGCACGTTGCCGTTCGACAGCCGGCGAGAGCGAATGGTCACGCAGACCGGAAGTTTTTGCGGGCTAAAAGAGGGCCTTGCGGGCGGTGCGAACTTCGGCGGCAAGAACCTGCAATATTTTGAGAGAAAGTGCGGGATGCGCGTTCATGATCGCGAAGAAATCCGCGCGGCTGACGAAACTTACCTGCGCTTCGGCACGGGCAATCGCACTGAGCGAGTAAGGTTGATCACTGACGAGCGCTGGAAGGCCGAGCACGGAACCAGGCATCGCCTGGATGGAGAAGATCGTTCGTCCATCGTGGGAGTTCATCGTAAGCTTGACCGCGCCCTGTTGGAGGAGGTAAACGCCATCTGCCGGCGCATCTTGCTGGAAGAGAAGACGATCTGTCTCACACGGGACGGGGGTAGACCGTTCCTGAAGGGCTTGAAGTAGCTCCGGATCGGCGACAAATGCTGATGAATCTGGCGGCACAGCTTTGCTTTCCTTATGAAAATTAGGAGTTTATCCGGCCCGAGCCCGATTGAGGCGACGCAGATATCATCGCATCGGTTGTCGCTCGGGTTGTGTGATGTAAATCACAGTAGAGTCCCGCGTGATTCCCGGTCAGGGACGAGCCGGAAGTGTGTTGCGAGAGGTCGACACGAGCTAGTAGAGGGCGCGGCGGGCGCTGCGGACCTGGGCAGCAAGGACCTTCAGAATCCTGACGGACAACGGAGGGAATGACAACATGAGCCGAGAGAAGTCTTGCCGGCTGATAAAGGAGACTCGCGCGCCGGCGCACGCTGTCGCAGTGATTGTGTACGGTTGATTGCTGACGACGGCGGGAAGGCCGAGCAGGGAACCGGGCAGCGCCTGCGCGGCGAAGAGCGAATGGCCATCGTCGGAAATCATGCTTAACGTAACCATGCCGTCGCGAAAGATGTACAAGCCCGCGGGCAGGTCGCCCTGCCGGAACAGAGCACCATCCGCATCGCAGGGTGCGGGAACCGAATGCTGTTCAAGCAGTCGAATCAGTTCCGGGTCACCGACAAAACCTTTTGGGTCCATTTGCGCCAGGGGTCGTTCTCGGGGGCTAGAGGCTGCCATGGATCTCCTCCACAGGAACGTTGAGGCTAATCATTCCACTGATTGAGGTTTGGCATTGGTGATGGATGTCACGATGGGGAGTGATCTTCAGCGATCTGCGTTGGCAGGCGCCGGGAGAAGGGTTGGCGGGGCAGCCAATTTTGGGCTTTGGAGTTGGCCGCAGGCGTGGAGCGGCGGGTGTCGCCGGCTCAATTAGATTAAAGAGGGTGGTTCATGGCCGGGATCCTGAAGAAAATTCACACCACGCTGGAGATGATCAAGTGGGAGCACTCGATCTTCGCGCTGCCGTTTGCGCTGACAGCGATGCTGCTGGCGGCAGACGGGCTGCCGGGCTGGCGGACGGTAGGTTGGATTGTGGTGGCCATGGTGGCGGCGCGGTCGGCCGCAATGGCATTTAATCGCTGGGCTGATGCGGACCTGGACGCGGAAAATCCGCGAACGAAGAGTCGCGCGATTCCGGCGGGGCTGCTGTCGCGGGGCTTCGTGCTGGGGTTTACGTGCATTGCCGTGGCCGTGTTTATGGCGGCGGCCGCCGAGCTGAACCGGCTGGCGCTGGAACTGACTCCCGTGGTGCTGGTGGTGCTGCTGGGCTACAGCTATCTGAAACGAGTGACGCAGTGGTCGCACTTTGGCCTGGGACTGGCGCTGGGACTGGCGCCCGCGGCGGCATGGATTGCGGTGCGCGGCAGCCTGGATCCGCGGATCCTTGTGCTGACGGCGGCGGTGACGCTATGGGCGGGGGGATTCGATGTTCTTTATGCGTGCCAGGATTATGAGCACGACCGCACGGCGGGACTGCATAGCCTGCCGCAGGCGAGCGGGGTTGCGGTTGCGTTCTGGACGGCGCGGCTGATGCACCTGGCGATGCTGGCGCTGCTGGTATGGTTCGGGCGGCTGTTTGATTTTGGCCTGGCCGGATGGCTGGGAGTGGCTGCGGTGGGATTGCTGCTGGCTTACGAGCACTCCATCGTGTCGCCGCGCGATTTGCGCCGGCTGAATGCCGCGTTTTTCACAATGAATGGCGTGATCGCGATGGTGTTTCTGGGATTTGTTTCGGCGGACTTGTGGATGAAGAGATAACAGGGAGCGAGGAACGTTGCGAGCTTCCAGCTTCTGGCTCCGAGCTGCTAGCTCGTTTAGTGGATTGCGCGGCGATATTGAAGAACGAGGGAACGAGGAGCAGGAAACGAGGGAACAAGGGAGCAAGGTAGCGAGGGAAAAGAGGACTAAGAGACAAGTCCAGGTTTTCCGGCACTCGTAGGTGCGGAGTAACAGGCTGATGGGCGTGTGGTATGGTGCGAGAGGGAAAGACAGCCGGAGATCCTTCGACTCGGTCGCCGCGGCGACCTCACTCAGGATGACAGCAGTGGATTGTTGCAGGGCTCAGCAAGGGGACGAAGCGACAGCATGAAGATCGCGATTCAGGGGGAACCGGGGTCATTCAGCCACGAGGCGGCGCTGAAGCTGGTGGCAGGCGCGGAGATTTTGCCGTGCGCGCTCTCGGCAGAGGTGTTTGCGGCGCTGGATTCGAAAGCAGCGGATGCCGCGGTGATTCCCATCGAGAACAGCCTGGCCGGTTCCGTGCTGGAGCACTTTGACCTCCTGCTGAAACACGATGTGAAAGTCGTGCGGGAGACGCTGCTGCGCATCCGGCACAACCTGATTGCGATACGAGGCGCGTCGCTGGACGAGATCGACCGCGTGTTTTCGCATGCCGTGGCGCTGGCGCAGTGCAGGCGCTTTTTGGCGGAACACAAGAAGATGAAGGCGGTTGCCTTTTACGATACCGCGGGGAGCGTGAAGCAACTGGTGGCGCTGCGCGACAAGCACGCGGCGGCGATTGCCAGCGAGCAGGCGGCTATATATTATGGCGCTGAAATTCTCGAGACCGAAATTGAGGACGATGCGGAGAACTATACGCGCTTTTTCCTGGTGCACCGGGAGGCAGAAGCGGAGACCGATCCCGAGGCGAACAAGATGAGCGTGGCCTTTTCACTGGAAAACCGGACGGGGTCGCTGGTGGCGGCGCTGAGCGCGCTGAGCGCAATGGGCACGAACCTGACCAAGATCGAGTCGCGCCCGGTGCAGGGCAAGCCGTGGGAGTACATCTTCTACGTGGATTACCAGATCGGCTCAAGCGAAGAGGGAGCGCACTCTTTGGACGCGCTGCGCGCGCACTGCGGAATGGTAAAGGAGCTGGGGCGGTACCGGGAAGCAGAGATCTGAGGGCGGAGCACAGAATCCAGAAACGCCTAAGGGATGGACCTCGGTCCATCCCTTAGGCTTTCTGACCCCTGATCCCTGTTTTTAGAAGTGGTAAGCCACGCCGACGATGGGAACGGAGATGTTGTACCAGCGATTGGTGGTAAATTGCGAATCCCCGAAGGTCGGCACCTTAGTGACCCAGCCCTGGTATTCGGCGCGAATGTCGAAGCTGGGGCTAATTTCATAGGCAAAACCGGCGCCGTAGACTCCGCCAACCTCAGTCTGCCGCTTCACATCCAGATTCGTGGTGCCGGAGTTGCGGATGGGCATAAAGATGAAGCCGCCCGGGCCCGCTTCGACGAAGGGATTCCAGTTCTTGAATACGAAGGAGCGCACGTAAGCACCCGTGATTGCCTCGGTGCGGGTGAGGACCTTGTAGTTGTTGGGGACTACGTAGTAGTGGAGGCTGTTTTGGTAGGTGATGCCATAGCTGGCCTCGAGAGCGCTATTTGGCGTGAGCATAAAGCGATAGCTGAGCGCGGCGCCGTAGGCGGTGGTGGAGTGCACCTGCACGGTGGTGGAAGAAGCCATGAATGGCTCAATCAGCGCGGTTCCGCTAAGGCTGATGTCCTGGCGGCTCTCCTGCGCGCTGGCTGCGGCCGCGAACGCGGCCAATAGAGAGACTAGAAAGGCGATCTTCTTCATTCGATCCTGATCCTCTTATTTTGCACAACTGGGCGGCCGGCAACGAGCATGCCGATTTCCGCACTCTGGTCCGGCGCGCCGAATTCCCTACGGGCCCCGCTCAAAGCATTGTAAATGGCCGGGGCCGGGTCGCGAGCCCAGGGCACGTATGAAAGCTGCTGAGGCTATAGACGCACGGCAAGGGAACGCGGGAGCAAGGGACCGGGGGACTGCGGGACGACGGGACTGCGCAATGCAGAAGTTCGCGAGCCACGACGCCTCGTGGCGTTGGCCGTTCGGAATACCGCACTCCATGGTCTTCGTTGCAATAACATCAATACTTGCTCTCTGAGCGCGCGGTCTGCTGAGTCCCGTAGACCCGCAGTCCCCTCGGTCCCTGCTTTTCACCCCGCCCGTTCGACATGGTAGAAGAAGGGCGGTCCTTTTTCGCGCGCGAGATTCCTGAGCGTATGGAGAAAGGCTTTGGCTGCGTAGGAGAGTGTGGCCTGGCGGCGATGTGCCATGCGGAGCACGCGGCGCACATCCAGTTCGTCGACTGGTACGCGCACCAGGTCTCCCGTTTCGAGTTCGCGGGCCACGGTGAGGTGGGGAACCAGCGCCACGCCATTGCCCATGGCCACAAATCGCTTGATGGCCTCAATGGTGGGCAGCTCGATGCCCATGTGCAGCCGAGTGCGGTGGCGCTGGAAGGCTTCGATGACCTTGCGGCGGAGCGGCGAGGCAACATTGTGAGCGATGAAGTTTTCGTTGCCGAGATCGCGGATGGAGACACTCTTTTTGCCGGCGAGTGGGTGGCGCGGGCTGACGATGAGAGCGAGGCTGTCTCCATAGACGGCGATGGAGCGGATCTGCGCGGGGTCGGGGCGGAAGGAGATGACGCCGAGCTCGAAGCTGCGCAGGCTGAGCTCTTCGGGGATGCGCGAGGCCAGCATGCGCTGCACGGTGACGTCGATGTTGGGGAATTCGCGGCGGAAGGCATCGATGGCGGGCAACAGGTACATGCAGGTGTACTCGTTGGCGGCCAGTTGCAGGTGGCCGCGCTCGAGGCTTTTGAGCTCGTCGATGGCGCTGGAGGCTTCGCGGCGGAGGGCGAGGAGGCGGAGCGCATAGTCACGCAACAACACGCCGGCGGCGGTGAGGGAGCCGTCGCGCGCGGCGCGGTCGAAGAGCGTTTCGCCGACTGCTTGCTCCAGCTTGCGGATGACCTGGCTGACGGCGGGCTGGGTGCGGTGCAGGCGGACGGCGGCGCGGGAGAAACTACGTTCTTCCGCGACGGCGAGAAAAGCCTCGAGTTGGGCGAGTTCCATGGCATCCTCCGTAATGCAGCTTCTAGCTCCTAGCTTCTAGCTGCTAGCTTCTAGCTGCTAGCTCCACGCGACACTGGCGAAAGATGAGCCGATGCCACAGGCAACCTGCACGCCGCCCTGTTGACGCAGTTTCGGGTGCATCTGCCGGGCTAGAAGCTGAGAGCTAAAGGCTGCCTCTATAAGCAATTGTAATCTAATCTAAAAGAATTATAACTTTGTCTTATGGAGGGGAATCGGCGAAAATAGGATAGTAAGCAGGACGGCGGTTTTCCCCGGCAGGCACACAGCAAGAACTTGAGCAGGCGCACACATGAGCAGCGATCATGTAGTTTTTTTCGATACCACCCTGCGCGACGGCGAGCAATCGCCGGGCTGCAGCATGACCACGCAAGAGAAATTGACGATGGCCCATGCCCTCGAGGACCTAGGCGTGGACATTATCGAGGCCGGGTTTGCCATGGCCTCGGAGGGCGATTTTGCGGCGATTGCGACGATTACGCAGGCCATACGGAGGCCGCGCATCGCGTCGTTGGCTCGGGCAAAAAAAGAAGACATCGAGATGGCGGCGCGGGCGCTGCAGTTTGCCGACCGGGCGCGGATTCACGTTTTTCTGGCGTCGAGCGATCTGCACCTGGAGTACAAGCTGAAGATGAGCCGCGCGGAGGCACTGAATCAATGTGGCGAGTCAGTGAAGCTGGCGCGGTCGCTTTGTGACGATGTGGAGTTTTCGCCTGAGGACGCGACGCGCTCGGATCGCGATTTTCTGGTGGAGATGGTGCGCATCGCGGTGGAAGCAGGCGCCACGACCATTAATATGCCCGACACTGTGGGCTATGTGACGCCTGAGGAGTACGGTGGGATGTTCAGTGAGGTGCGCAAGCGCGTGCCCGCGGTGGACGAGAAGGGAATCGTGCTGTCGGCGCACTGCCATGACGACCTGGGGCTTGCCGTGGCGAATTCGCTGGCGGCGATTGAAGCTGGAGCGCGGCAGGTGGAGTGCACCATCAACGGCATCGGCGAGCGCGCCGGCAATGCGGCGCTGGAGGAGCTGGCCGCGGCGCTTTATGTGCGCGGCGACCGCTTTGGCGTTTCAACCGGAATCAAGCTCGACCAGCTTTACCCGACGAGCGAAGTGCTGGGACAACTCATCACGTTCAAGCCCTCCCCCAACAAAGCAGTGGTGGGCGCCAACGCGTTTGCGCATGAGTCGGGCATTCACCAGCATGGCATGCTGGCCAATCCACTGTGCTACGAGATCATGACTCCGCAACTGGTGGGCGTGGCGCGGACGCACCTGGTGCTGGGCAAGCACTCAGGGCGCGCGGCGCTGCGGCACCGGCTGGAGCAGCTCGGATTCACGGTAAGCCGCGACGAGCTGCAACATATTTACTACCGGTTTGTGGCGCTGGCCGACCGCAAGAAGAATATTTACGACCAGGATTTGGTCGGGCTGTTGCCGGACAACATTCGGGAACGGCGCAACGAGCCGGTGAGCGAACTGGATTAAAAAAGACAGGGAACAAAAGAGCAAGGGAACGAGGGACCAAGGGACCAAGGGACCAGGGGAACCAGCCGCCGCGACCGTTTGAAAACTGACTACTGACAACTGACAACTGAGAATCGGGAACTGACGAATGAAGCTGAAGATTTTAGTGACGGCCGGTGACGGCATCGGGCCGGAAGTGACCAACGAAGCGGTTGCGATACTGAAAGACATCGCCTCGCAAGGTGGACACGATTTTGTATTTACCGAAAAGCGCATTGGCGGCGTGGCGATTGTGCAGGACGGAACTCCGCTGCCCAAGGACACGCTGGACGCGGCGCTTGCGGCCGATGCGGTGCTGCTGGGCGCGGTGGGCGGCAACGAGTTCAATTCGCTGCCTCCGGATAAACGGCCCGAGGCCGGGCTGCTGGCGATTCGCGCGGCACTAGGCGGGTTTGCCAATCTGCGGCCTGCGTTCGCGTTCAAAGTGCTGGCGGTGAACAGCCCCTTGCGGCCAGAGATCGTGGACGGAGCGGATGTGTTGTTCGTGCGCGAGCTGCTGGGTGGGCTCTACTTTGGCAAACCGCGCGAGTGGAACAAGGCGAAGGGCGAGGCGTGGAACACGATGCGTTATACGCGCGAGGAAGTGGCGCGCGTGGCGCGGATCGCGTTCGGGTTGGCGGCCAAGCGCCGCAAGAGATTAACGAGCGTGGACAAGGCGAACGTGCTGGAGGTTTCACAATTGTGGCGCGCGACGGTGGACGAGGTGGCGAAGGAGTTCCCGGGCGTGATGGTGGAGCACCAATATGTGGATGCGATGGCGATGCACCTGATGAACCGACCGCGCGATTTTGATGTGGTGCTGACGGAGAACCTGTTCGGCGACATTCTGAGCGACGAGTCGGCAGTGATCACAGGTTCGCTGGGCATGCTGCCCTCGGCGACCATTGGCGGCAAGGTGAATTTGTATGAGCCGGTGCATGGGTCGGCGCCGGACATCGCGGGCAAGGGATTGGCGAATCCGCTGGGCGCGATTCTGACCGGAGCGCTGGTTCTGCGCCACTCGGGCGGACTGGAAGCCGAGGCCACTGCTATTGAGTCATCGGTGCGCAAGGTGCTGGAGCAGGGCTTCCGCACACCCGATCTCGCCCGCGGCAACACGCAAGGCATCACCGTGCTCTCGACGAAGGAAATGGGCGCGAAAGTGCGGGAGACGGTGAAGCAGCATTTGGTGAATGCGTGATTTTCAATAATTGTCGCGGAGAGGAACACACGCGAGTGAATTTCAAACTACTTATTATCGGTCTGCTGCTGGGAGCTATCGGAGGAGGATGTCAGGGCGTTCCTGCACAGGCCCCGACAACGGACGCGAGCCGCAACGCCGCATGGACGCGCGCATTTGCCGCGCCCGGCCCGCCGTCGACCTCGGGTATGCCAATCGGTCAGGAAAACCGGATCAACATGGATGCGCGGTTCGCTTCTTTGCTCAAGGAATCTTTTCCGCAGAAGCAATGGTTCTGGTACGACCATTGGAAACTGACGCCGCTGCCGGAGTTGATGCAAGTCTTCATGGGGGTTCCCGGTAACGCAATTCTCGATGAGGATCGTTATGTCTCGATCGATGGATGCGTGCCGCATGATTGTGACAATCGGGGCATGCTTTGGGTCGATACCAGGACCGATCCCGCCGTCATCATCTTCGCCGGAATCGACTCGATCACCAGCAATACCACGCCGTCGAAGAGTCACCTATGGATCTACACGAGCGAGAAGCTGAGCTGGCAAAAGATTCCTTCGCCGTTTCTGTCCAGTCTGCATCGCTGGCTTGTCACCATTGGCACGGATCCATACGCGGGCACGCATGGATATCGCTACAACTTTTCGCTCGCGACGATCGTGCAGCCGAACGGAGTCATGTTGGATATGGGACCAGAAATCTTCGGCCTCGGCGCAACCGGATCGCACGCAAGCCCTGGAGCAGGATCATGAATACACCAAAAACTCTCTTCGAAAAGGTCTGGGAGCAGCATGTGGTGGTTGAGCCGAAGGGCGAGCCCACGCTGCTCTACATCGATCTGCAGCTTGTGCACGAGGTGACCTCGCCGCAGGCGTTCGAGGGGCTGCGGCTGGCGGGGCGCAAGGTGCGCCGGCCGGATCGCACCGTGGCGACGGTGGATCACAACGTGCCGACGACGGTCGAGGGCAGGCTGAATATTGTTGACCAGATTTCGGCCACGCAGATAGCCACGCTGCGCAAGAACTGCGCGGACTTCGGCATCGAGCTCTACGATGTGAACTCCCGGGAGCAGGGCATTGTGCACGTGATCGGGCCGGAGCTGGGACTGACCAAGCCGGGCATGACGATTGTGTGCGGCGACTCGCACACGTCGACGCACGGGGCGTTTGGAGCGCTGGCGTTTGGCATCGGCACGAGCGAAGTGGAGCACGTGCTGGCCACGCAGACGCTGCCGCAGGGGAAGCCGAAGACCTTTCGCATCGCGGTGGAGGGAAAGCTGCCGCTGGGCGTGACGGCGAAAGACATTATTCTCGCGATCATCGGCCAGATCGGCACGGACGGCGCGACGGGCCATGTGATCGAATACGCGGGCTCGGCGATTCGCGGGCTTTCGATGGAAGGCCGCATGACCATCTGCAACATGAGCATCGAAGCCGGCGCGCGCGCGGGCATGATCGCGCCGGATGAGACGACGTTTGCTTATCTGAAGGGGCGGAGTTTCGCACCGAAGGGCGCGGATTGGGAAAATGCTGTCGCGGAATGGCGAAAGCTGCCGAGCGATCCCGGAGCGAAGTTCGACCGCGAACTGGTGATTGACGCAGCGGCGCTGGCGCCATATGTGAGCTGGGGAACGAGTCCCGGGATGGTGGCGCCGGTGGTCGAGAAGGTGCCTGACCCGGCGGCGGCCAAGAGCGAGATTGACCGCAAGTCATTCGAACGCGCGCTGGAGTATATGGACCTGAAGGCGGGAACACCGTTTGAGCAGATCGAGATCGATCGCGTGTTTATCGGATCGTGCACCAATGGGCGCATCGAGGATTTGCGTGCGGCGGCGCGGATTGCCGCGGGTCACAAGGTCTCAACGCACGTGAGCGCGATGGTGGTGCCGGGATCGCAGCAGGTGAAGGCGCAGGCGGAGAAAGAGGGCCTTGACCGCATCTTTCGCGAGGCCGGATTCGACTGGCGGGAGCCGGGATGCTCGATGTGCCTGGGCATGAATCCCGACATTCTTTCGCCGGGTGAGCGCTGTGCCTCGACAAGCAACCGCAACTTCGAGGGGCGGCAGGGGCGCGGCGGGCGCACCCACTTGGTGAGCCCGGAGATGGCCGCGGCGGCCGCGATTGCCGGACACTTTGTTGACATTCGCAACTGGCCCGTCCGCGAATTTGACCGCGAGGAGGTAAAGGCCTGATGGAACCTTTCAAGACATTGACCGCGCTGGCGGCGCCGCTCGACCGCGCCAACGTGGATACCGACCAGATCATTCCCAAGCAGTTTTTGAAGCGGATCGAACGCACCGGCTACGGCGATTTTCTGTTCTTCGACTGGCGGCAGACGCCGGACGGAAAGCCGATTGCGGATTTCGTTCTCAACGATCCGCGCTACAAGGGCGCAAAGATCCTGATTGCGGACAAGAATTTCGGCTGCGGATCGAGCCGCGAGCATGCTGCATGGGCACTGAGCGACTACGGATTCCGCGCGGTGATCGCACCCACCTTCGCCGATATTTTCTTTTCGAATGCGGGCAAGAACGGCATCGTGCTCGTGCGGCTGAGCGAACGAGAGGTTGGGGAACTGCTGAAGAACGCACAGCAGATTGCGAATTATCAGCTTACCGTTTCGCTCGAGGCGCAGACGGTGACGGACGGGCGCGGATTCAACGCGAAGTTCGAGTTCGATCCATTTCGCAAGTTCTGTTTGCTGGAAGGACTGGATGATATCGGACTTACGTTGCGGCATGCGGCAGCGCTGGACAAGTTTGAGACCCAGCATGATGAGGCAGGGTGGCTGAAGGCGAGAGCAGCTTCTAGCTCCTAGCTTCCAGCTACTAGCTGGTGTCAGCGGGCAAACAGCGGCGGCAGCAAGCGGGCGGGAAACTTCCCTCAGGGGCTAAAGCCCGCACCCTTCAAAGAAAAGGCGGATAGAGAGAATTCTTAACGGCAGCATGAACAAGCTAGAGGCTAGGAGCTAGAAGCTAATAGCTGGCGAGCGAAGCGAGCACAATGACTATCGAAGGCAAGCGACAAAGCATTCCGTTGACTGAGGGCCCAAGCCGCGCGGCGGCGCGGTCGTATCTGCGTGGGGCGGGATTCAAAAAAGAAGACTTGCACAAGCCGATTATTGGCGTTGCCAACACGTGGACGGAGATCGGCACGTGCAACGTGCACCTGCGCGAGATCGCAGAGGCGATGAAGCAGGGCATTCGCGAGGCCGGCGGCACGCCGATGGAGTTCAACACTGTGACCATCTCCGACGGCATCACCATGGGCACGCAGGGCATGAAGGCGTCGCTGGTGAGCCGCGAGCTGATTGCGGATTCGATTGAACTGATGGCGCGCGGCAATCTTTTTGACGGCCTGGTGGGTATCGGCGGATGCGACAAGAACATGCCGGGCATCATCATGGCGCTGTGCCGGCTGGATATTCCGGGGATGATGTACTACGGCGGATCGATTGCGCCGGGCAAGCTGAACGGCCCCCATGGCGAAAAAATCGACATCACGATTCAGAATGTTTTTGAAGGCATCGGCTCGTATGCCGCGGGGCGCATCGACGATGCGGGCCTCGAGGCACTGGAAGCGAATGCCTGTCCCGGGGCGGGCGCATGCGGGGGCCAGTTCACAGCCAACACCATGGCGATGAGCGGCGAGATCCTGGGTATTTCGCCGATTGAGCTTTCGGGCGTTCCGGCCACCGCTCCTGAAAAGCTGGAAGCGACGCGCAAGGCGGGCCACATTCTCATGGATGCTGTCCGCGCCAATCGCAGGCCTTCGCAGATCATCACTCGCAAATCTCTCGAGAACACCATTGCCAGCGTGGCGGCGAGCGGCGGATCGACGAATGCGGTGCTGCACCTGCTGGCAATCGCGCGCGAGCTCGGTGTCGAGCTCAATATCGACGATTTTGACGCGATCTCATCGCGCACGCCGTACATTTGTTCTCTCACGCCAGCGGGTAAGTATGTGGCATCCGATTACCAGGCAGCGGGCGGTTCGCGTCTGCTGGCGAAGCGCATGATCGAAGCGGGCCATGCGGACGGTTCGGCACTCACCATCAGCGGCAAGACGCTCGCCGAAGAAGCTGCGACGGCAAACGAGACTCCGGGCCAGGACGTCATTCACACTTTCGAAAAGCCCATCAAGCCCAACGGTGGCCTGGTGATTCTGAAAGGGAATCTCGCGCCCGAAGGCTGTGTAATGAAGATTGCGGCGGCGGGCAAGTACGAGCATCGCGGGCCTGCCCGCGTGTTTGACTGCGAGGAAGACTGCTTCAAAGTGGTGCAGGCCGGTGGCATCAAGCCCGGCGACGTGGTGGTGATTCGCTACGAAGGGCCGAAGGGCGGCCCAGGGATGCGCGAGATGCTGCAGGTGACTGCGGCCATCTCGTCGAACGCCGAACTGAGCGCGCAAGTTGCGTTGCTTACCGATGGACGATTCAGCGGCGCGACGCGCGGATTTACCGCGGGGCACGTGGCGCCCGAGGCGTTCGTGGGTGGGCCGATCGCGGCGGTGCGCGAAGGCGACATCATCGCGTTTGATATTCCCAAGCGCACGCTGAACGTGGAGATCAGCGATGCCGAGATGGCGGCGCGGCTCAAAGACTTCAAGCCGCCGGCGTTGCGCTGGCCGAAGGGTGTGTTTCGCAAGTACGTGGATCGGGTGGCGTCGGCGTCGGTCGGAGCGACAACGTAAAAAGCAGCTATTAGCTGCTAGCTTCTAGCTGATAGCCAGAAACCCAAACTAACGGCATAGGCTGAACCAGTTTGGTTTTGGAAGTTGGACGAGCAAGACGGGTTGCTGAAATGAGAGTTCTTGAGAGTGACTAGAACGAGCTAGAAGCTAGGAGCTTGAGGCTAGCAGCTTTTAAAGGAGCCGTTATGGGACACAAGGGAAACGCGAAGACGAAAGAGAACGCATCGAACGCAAACGCGGCAGCACCGAATGCAGATGCGGCAGATGCGAATGCGCACCTGAACACGCCGACGCGGCTTACGGGCGCGGAGATTCTGTGGGCCACGCTTGCCGGCGAGGGCGTGACGGATGTCTTCGGCTATCCGGGCGGGGCCATTCTGCCGGCGTACGACGCGTTGCGCAAGTTTCCTGTGAAGCACGTGCTGGTGCGGCACGAGCAGGGCGCGGCGCACATGGCCGACGGCTACGCGCGCGCATCGGGCAAGGTGGGCGTCGCCGTCGCCACCAGCGGCCCGGGCGCGACGAACCTGGTGACGGGCATTGCCACGGCGATGCTGGATTCGATTCCCATTGTGTGCATCACGGGCAACGTATCGAGCAAGGTGCTGGGTACCGACGCATTTCAGGAAGTGGACATCACGGGAATCACGCTGCCGGTGACAAAGCACAACTTTCTGGTGAACAAGGCGGAGGACCTGGCGAAGGTGCTTCGGCATGCGTTCCAGATTGCCAAGTCGGGGCGGCCCGGGCCGGTGCTAGTGGACATCACAAAAGATGCGCAGCAAGCTTCGGCGATCTTCGATTTTGAAGCGGCTAAACCGCGCCCCTATCAGCCGCATCCCATGCTGCGCGTGGAGGAGTCGGGACTGGCGGAGGCTGCCGAGTTGATCCGCAACTCGAAAAGGCCGGTGATCCTGGCGGGCCACGGGGTGATGGATTCGGGCGCGATGGAGCAAGTGCGAACGCTGGCCGAGCGCGCGCAGATTCCGGTAGGGCTCACGTTGCTGGGGATCGGGGGATTCCCCATGTCGCATCCGCTCTGCCTGGGCATGATGGGCATGCATGGGGAAAGCTGGGTGAATCACGCGATCCAGGAGGCCGATCTACTGATCGCGTGCGGCATGCGCTTCGACGATCGCGTGACCGGCAAGTTGACGGACTACGCGATGAAGGCGAAGAAGATTCATATTGAAGTCGATCCCGCGGAGATCAACAAGAATGTAAAAGTTGATGTGGCCCTGGTGGGCGATCTGCGCGAAGTGCTGGAGCAACTGCTGCCGCGTATCGGGACTCGGAACCAGGGAGGGCGCGATGGATCCGCGTGGCTCAAGACGATTGAAGCGAGCAAGGGCGCGGTGACTGTGCGAGACATCAAGAACCTGCCCGACCTCGGACATCTTTACGCCGCGCACGTGATGCACGATTTGTGGCGCATGACCGCGGGCGACGCGATTATTGTGACCGACGTGGGCCAGCACCAGATGTGGGAGGCGCAGTACTACAAGCACGAGAAGCCGCGCACGCTGATCACCAGCGGCGGCTTGGGAACGATGGGATTCGCGTTGCCGGCGGCGATTGGAGCAAAGATCGCCTGCCCGGAGAAAGAAGTGTGGGTGATTGCGGGGGATGGCGGATTCCAGATGACAGCTGCGGAGCTGGCCACCATTGTGCAGGAGAAGATCAAGATCAACATCGCCGTGATCAACAACGGCTACTTGGGCATGGTGCGGCAGTGGCAGGAGTTCTTCTACGAGCGCAACTACGAGGCCACGCCGCTGGTGAGCCCGGATTTTGTGAAGCTGGCGGATGCGCGCGGAATCCCCGGACGCGCGGTGCGGAAACGCAGCGAAGTTGAGGCGGCCGTGAACGAAGCGCGTTCGTCTACGAGAGCGTTTCTGCTGAACTTTATGGTGGAGAAGGAAGACTCGGTGTACCCGATGATTCCGGCGGGAAGCGCGCTGCACGAGATGATTCGCAGGCCGGAGCAGGATCCGCTGGAAGAGACGGCGGAAGACAAGTAACAAACACAGCTTCTAGCTGCTAGCTTCTAGCTCCTAGCTGCATGAATGTGGCGACGAGCAGTAGCGGAGGTTGACAAGCAAGGCTAAAAGCTAGGAGCTAAAGGCTAGGAGCTGCTTTATGCTGCATACATTTGTTGCATACGTTGAAGATTTGCCGGGCGTGCTGACGCGCGTCGCGTCGCTGTTTCGGCGGTTGAATATCAACATCATTTCGCTGACGGTGGGGCGCAGCGAACGCGCCGGACTTTCCCGCATGACAATCGTCGCCGAGGCATCGGCGGAGGCAGGGCACCGCATCCGCGCAAGCTTGTTTAAACTGGAGAATGTTGTTGACGTGGACGACATTGCCCAGGCGCCTTCAGTGACGCGCGAGCTGGCGCTGATCAAGATTGCGGCGACTCCGCAGAACCGCGGGCAGATTTTCGATCTGGCAGAGGTTTTCCGCGCGCGCATCGTCGATCTGACGTCGGAGTCGCTCATCATTGAGATGACCGGCGTGGAAAGCAAGATAGAAGGGCTCATTGAGATTCTGCGCGAGGACGAAGGGCGCGTCCTGGAGCTTTGCCGCAGCGGAAAGATGACGATGCGTCGCGGGCATCACTTGAGCAGCGTGGTGAGGGCGATGGGCGTGAGCGAGGCCGAGTCTGCGGAGCGGGAAGCGGAGCTTGCTCCAGACATCGTCACAGGCGAAGTCGAGTGAGCGGAGGTCCTCGTTCTCTGCCATGACGGGCGAGGGCATGGGTTATGATTCTGGGGTTATGATTCTGGCTTGAGAGGAAAGACGGATGGACGCTGACACGAAAACCTGTCCAGTCTGCGGTGAGACCATCAAGGCCGCCGCAATCAAGTGCCGTTTCTGCAACACAGATCTGACTGCGTATTCAGCGACAAAGGAGCAGGAAACCGAAAAGGATCTGTTCGTCGGGCATCCGGCAGTTATCTATACCGTCGGTCAGCTGACACCGTTTGTCGTCGTGATCGCCGTCGCAATCATTGTCGGATACCTGATGAAGGCCGGGTACATTGGGAGCTCCGATCGCAGCATCGCTTATTTGAGCCTGTGTTTTCTAATCGCGTGCGCAGCGATCGGTATCCATTACTACCTGCGGAGCCGAAGAGTCCACTACGAGATCACAACGCAACGGATCAAACTGGAGCGCGGCCTGCTTTCGAAAGTTCAGGAGTCGCTCGAACTGTTTCGCATTGACCATTTTGAGTTGCGCAAACCGCTGGGGAAGCGTTTGCTTGGCCAGGCATCCCTGCATCTGTTTTCATCCGATGCGGAACTCGAGAATTTTTCAATCTATGGAGTACCTCACCCGGAGTCTCTCGCGGATGAATTGCGGAACTGCCAACTTCGCGAGCGCACCCGCCGGGGGTTAACGACGTTTGTAAAGGCTTAGGCGGCTTGAGGCCTCCATTTTTTCAATCGAAAAAGAACTTGCACGGATTTTTCGATCTCTTCGCGGCTGCAGTTTGGAATGAGTGGCATTGTGCCATTGACAGCCAAACGAGTCCGATCAAAAGAAATCCCGACTGAAAAGGAAAACCAAGAAAACCATGGCGAAAACTTATTACGACCACGATGCCGATCTCTCTTTGATTCAGGCCAAGAAGGTGGCCATTATCGGTTACGGCTCGCAGGGGCATGCGCATGCTCTCAACCTGAAGGACTCGGGCGTGCAGGTGAAGGTGGGCCTGGCGGCCAACTCCAAATCGATTGCCAAGGCGCAAAAGGTGGGGCTTGAAGTGACGACGGTCGCCGAAGCCACCAAGTGGGCTGACGTGGTGATGATTCTGGTGCCAGATCAGACCGCGGCCAAGCTGTATGCCGAAGAGATTGCGCCAAACCTGAAGCCAGGCACGCTGCTCATGTTTGCGCATGGATTCAATATTCATTTCAAGACCATTGTGCCGGCTCCGGGAATTGACGTGGGCATGGCCGCGCCCAAGGCTCCGGGGCATCGCGTGCGCGAGGTCTTCACCGAGGGCGGCGGCGTTCCCTGCCTCATCGCGGTCCACCAGGATGCGACCGGCAAGGCTCATGCGCTCTGCCTCAGCTACCTGAAGGGCATTGGCGGTACCCGCGCCGGGGTTTTGGAAACCACCTTCAAGGAAGAGACTGAGACGGATCTCTTTGGCGAGCAGGCCGTGCTGTGCGGCGGCGTGAGCGCGCTGATCAAGGCGGGCTACGAGACGCTGGTCGAAGCCGGGTATCAGCCGGAGAGCGCCTACTTCGAAGTGCTGCACGAGCTCAAGCTGATCGTGGACCTGATCTATCGCGGCGGCCTCGCGTACATGCGGTACTCGATCTCGGACACGGCGGAATATGGCGATTACGTGAGCGGGCCGCGCGTGATTGGGGCGGAAAGCCGTAAGGCGATGAAGCAGATTCTGGCCGAGATTCAGAACGGGGCGTTCGCCAAGAAATTCCTCGCCGATCAGAACTCCGGCAAGAAGGAATTCCTGGCTTTCCGCGAGGCCGAGGCGAAGCATCCGGTTGAGATTGTGGGCAAAGAACTGCGCGCGCAGATGCCGTTCCTTGATCCGGTAACGGTGGAGGAGATTGCGAAGACGCGGTAGAAAGCAGCTCAAAGTGCGGTTGGGTGTTGGCTCCAACTTGGTGCTAAGAGGTGCCGCTTGTGGAGGCTTGGTTTCTTAGCCGGCTGATGCAACCACCGATGGTCAGCAAGCCGAGGGCGCCCATGACCACACTCACAAGGTTGTGCGACGGCCGCGGATGCAGCTGGACCATCACGGCCAGTGCAAGATACCAAAGACTGACCGCCATGCCGAGCCATAGCATCCAGCGCGGAGACCCCGGTCCCCAAATCCCCATCGACCAGCCAATCAGATAGGGCAGAATCAGCATTCCCCACCACATGGAATGTCCAGAGCCGCCTCCAAAGCCTCCGAGACTGCTCAACGCCCACAGCGCTCCCACTCCAACCGCAACTAGAATGAAGACCAAAACCCTGTAAGTAATCAACCGGCGTTCGCCTCGCTCGAGGTAGGTGCCAAGCGCCACCAAGCCACAGCCCGGAAGAATCACTGCCGATCCCTCCATTGGATCAATCGCGCCAACCAGCATGCCCAGGTCTCCAAGAACGACGAGAACTCTCGGCAACAGGCTCGAATAGCTTGTCGATTTCACTGGAACCTCCTCTTTGACTGGAAAGACGGCACGATTCTATACCCATATCCAAGGCTCTAACAATGTGCAACGGGCACCCGGCCCCACCTGGACGGAATGCTTATCTTTGGATTCTCCAGAGACCGCTTAATGCTTCTCGGCCCAGGCTTCGAGTAATTCGATGGCGCGGCCAAGGACGCCGGCGGAGCCGCGGAAATTGGCGGAGCCGCGGGGGTGGTTGTCGCGCGTCCACCACTCGTAAAAGCCTTTGACCCGCTCGACGCGCGCGATCATCGGCCGGATCTCGCGATAGGCATCGGCGGCGTATCCCTCTTCGACAAGGTCCTGGACCATGCGCCCGCCGAACCAGGTCCAGTCGCCGCCGTTCTGGTAGGTGTAGGGCGCGGTCAATTCCGGATTCTTGAAAAAGCCAAGCGGGTACGCCGGGTACATGGTGAGGCCGATGGTGGCTGCGCCAGCGTCGCGCACATCGGCATCCATGCGGGTGACGGCGTGAGCGACCTCCTTGTGTGTGAGGACGCCGGCTTCGATGGCGACCGCCGTACCGCCGTGGTAGTTGATCGCGTTCTCGTCGAAATCTTTGGGGAACGGCGAGCCGTCGAGATAGACATGCGGGATGAACTTCTGATCCTTCGCATCCCAGAGGTATTTACGGATGTTTCGTTTGAGTTCATCGCGGGTTTTGCGCCAATGAGCGGCCTGGGGATCGTTTGGGCCGATGAGCTGGAGATAGTCATTGATGGCGAGGAGCAGCATGGCATTGTCGTAGACCGAGAGGGCGCGATGCGAATTTGCGTCGAGCCAGACGCCTCGCGGCGACTCCGGCTGCACGTCGCCCCAATCGGCGCGGGTGGCGCTCCAGATCAGATCGTGCTGCGGGTCGTAGCGCTGGGTGAGGAGGTATTGCATGGCAAAGCCCATGCGATCGCGGACGGTTCGATCGGCGATGCGCTCATCGAGGATGGAGCGATCGCCGGTGACGGTGACGTACTTGTAGACGGCCTGCACCAGCGAGGATTCCTGGTCAACCTCGACGGTGTTCTTGTAGGAGGTGAGCCCGGGAGCGAGCGGAGTGAGGCGGTAGGGCTTCTCCTTTTGCGCGGGGTCGAGGGTGCGGTAGCCGTCGACGATGTCACCCAGCGGGCCTTGAAACTTGAAGAACGTGAGCAGCGCGTCGCGGAGGAGCGCGGGCGGATTGGCTTCAAGCGACAATTCAATGAAGGTATTCATGTCGCGAATCCAGACCTGCCTGTAACCGCTCCCGGCGTTAAGGCCGCCCTTGAGCAGGTCGAGCGCCATCTGATGCACATGGCGCAGCGATTGGTCGGCGCGGATTTGTTTGGCGAGCTCGGCGTCGTTTTTCGCGACGGATGCGCCGGGGGCTTGCGCGGGAGCGAGGGGCACGGTCAGCGCGACGATCATGCAAATCAAAATGAGGGTTGATTTCTTCATGGAGTATCCCTTGTTGTTGAATGTTTCAAGACCGGTTGAGCCGGTTCCCACCCTTTCGCAAAAAGGCGCGAAAGGATGGGGCAACATCGATTTAAAGCAAATGCAGATCCTTCGGCTTCGTCCGCCGCAGCGGACTCCGCTCAGGATGACAAGCGGAGGTTAATAATGCAGCGATCTCAAATCGGCCTCATTGCTGTTGCTCGATGCTCAGCGAGGGCGGCGCATCTTGCGGCGCAGCGCCCCATGCGTGATTGGGAGCGGTGCCGAGCGTGAAGTGGAGCGTACCGCCGGCAGCGATGTCGTGGAACGAGACCCAGTTTTCGTGATGTGGATGTCCGTTCAGATCCGCGCTCTCGATATACGGCGAGTTGCCGGCCGCGTCTGTGGCGACAATGGTGAAAGTCTTGCCCGGATAGGGATCGTGGAGATGAACGACGACCTTGGGGAAGACCGGGCCGACAAGTTCGTAGGCAAGGCTTGCCGGATCGACGGTGTAAATTCCCATCATGCTGAGAACCGCCCACGAGGACATCTCGCCGCAATCGTCGTTGCCGGGAACGCCGTCGGGAGTTGCGGTGTAGTTTTCGTTGAGCACGCGGCGGACGACACGCTGCGTTTCCCACGGACGACCGGAGAAGTTGAATTCGAAGGGCGCTTCAAGATCGGTTTCGTTGTAGGGGCTGTAGTACTGGCCGTACCAGCCCGGCAATTTGTAATTGAAGAATTCCGAGAGGCGCTGGTTGAAGAGGTCGGGCCCGACGGCGTGAACGAGCCATGCCATATCAGACGGCGCGAGCCATTGATAGTGCCAGCCAGTTCCTTCAATGAAACCGTGGCCGTCTTGCACGGGATCGAAGTTCGGAACCCACTGGCCGTCGGCGTTGCGCGGGCGGAAGAAGCGGTCTTGGGTGTCAAAGACGTTGCGCTCATCGATGGCGCGGTCGTAGAGCATTTTGGCGTCATCGGGTTTTCCCAGGTCCAGCGCGAGACGGTAGAGCGACGCGTAGGCGATCGCGTCTTCCTGAATCTGCGAGACGGAACCGTAGGTGACTTTGTCATCGGGCACGAAGTGAACTTTGTTGATCCAGTCGATGCCGTCTTCGCCTTTGTAGGGATGGCCGGGCGGCGGAGCCTCGGTTGCGTCTTTGAGCATCCCCTCCCAGGCAGTCTTCATGTCGAATCCGTGCAGACCGCCGAGCCACGCGGCGGCCAGCGACACGGTGAGCGGGCTGCCTGACATCACATTGGTGTAGAGATTGATCTGCGGCCAGCGGTCGACCCAGCCGCCCTGCTGGTACATGAGGACGACGGATTGCGCCATGTCTTCCATGCGGCGCGGTTCGATCATTGCCAGCAACGGCATTTCGCTGCGATAGATGTCCCAGCCTGAGTAGTTGGCGTAGATGAGATGGCCCTGCTCGACCTGATGGATTTTGCCGTCGAAGCCGAGATAGCGCCCGTCGGCATCGCTGAATATGCTGGGCATGAGAAGGCTGTGATAGAGCGCGGTGTAAAAGACAGAGCGCTCGGCGGCAGTGCCTCCCGAGACATCAATCGAGCCCAGAGCCCGGTTCCAGGCGGCCAGCGCATCACTGCGAATCGCGGAGAAATCCTTGCCTGCCGACTCGACCTTGAGATTGTTTCTGGCTCCGTCGAGGTCGACGTAGGAGATGCCGATTTTCACGGTCACGGTTTGCGGATGCTCCTCGAACGGCCAGGTGAGGTAGGCGCCGATCCACTTGAACGGCGCCGACTGAGTTGCGGTGCGGCTGCCTTCTTCGATGGATTCGGGGCCACGGGCATTCGGGTCGTTCCAGGTGCCGAACCGCGCAAACGGCCGGCTGAAATCCATCACGAAGTAGACTTTGTAGGTTTGCTGGTTGCCGCAGAAGGCGCGGTCTTCAACATAGCCCTCGACCTGGTGATCGCCGACGATCTGGACGGACGCCGCGGTCGTGAAGTTCAGCGTGTGGCTGACGGGCACAAGAATATTGGCGGGCGCGCCGGCGGGAAAGGTGAACTTCGCGATACCGGTGCGGTCGGTTGCGGACAACTGGGCGTCGATGTCCCACTGCAGCAGCTTTACCTGGTAGTACCCGGGCGCGGCGGATTCAGCGCTGTGCGAGAACGGAGACTTGTAGTCATTCACAAGCGTATGGAGCGGTCCGGTGGTCGCGGTGAAAGACACGTCGCCCTCGTTGGTGCAGCCGGGGCCGCTCATATGCGTCAAGCTGAAGCCCTGGATGTCGTATTGGCCGTAGTGATAGCCATAGCCGTGGCCCTCAGTGTCGGGGCTGAGCTGCACCATGCCGAACGGGGTGGTGGCGCCGGGGAACAAGTTGATATTGCCGCCCGGTCCGTCGCCGGTACCGATCAGCGGGTTAACGCTGGCGGCGGGCCCGGTGGGTGCAGGAGATTGGGCAACGGCGACGCCGGCAAAAAGAAGCAGAGCACATGCCAGCGAGAAATGTCGTGAAAGGTGAATCGAGAGACCGATCTCTGAAGCCGACGCAAACTTATGAATTCGTTTCACCGCAAATCCATCCTCTCAACTGAACTACAAAAATTGTAATTCCCGCTCGCGGGCCGCTGGTGGCAGCGCGGAGATGTCGTTGCAGATGCGGCATCGCATGCGCGCCGGTCTGCGCCAGGCCCCGTAACGGTAGAATCATCCTGAAACCCGTCTCATCAAGGTCTGGAGGATCCTTGCTTTACTGGCTGCTGTACGAAAAGCTGTTTCCGTTCTTTCACCCGTTCCGGATCTTCCGCTACCTGACGTTTCGTACGGCGTTTGCTTCGCTCACCGCGCTGCTGATTGCGCTGTTCATAGGCCCCTGGGTGATTCAAAAGCTGCGCGAGTTCCAGATCGGGCAGTTTGTGCGCGAAGACGGGCCACAATCGCACTTGAAGAAGACCGGAACCCCGACGATGGGCGGCGTGCTGATCGGCATTGCGATTCTGCTGCCGACGGTGCTGTGGTCCGATCCCGCCAATCCATTTATCTGGATCACCGTGTTTTCGACGTTCGCCTTCGGCGCCATCGGCTTCGCTGACGACTACATCAAGGTGGTGCAGCGGCGCAACCTGGGGCTGACGGTGCGCGCCAAGCTGTTTTGGCAATGCATGGTGGGGTTGCTGGTGGCTGCGGCGCTGGTGGCGATGGATCAATTCAAGCTTTTCTCGACCAGGGTTTCTGTGCCGTTCATCAAGAGCCTGCGGCCTGACTTGCTGTGGCATGCGTGGCCGAGCACGATTCCGCATCTCGCGCTGTTCGCGTTTGTGCCGTTCGTGATCTGGGTGATGCTTTGGCTGGTGGGCACGTCGAACGCCGTAAATCTGACGGATGGGCTGGACGGGCTGGCCATCGGCTGCACGATTATCGCCGCCGCTGCGCTGGCGGTGCTCACCTATGTGAGCGGCCACGTGGTCTTTGCCGATTACCTTGAGCTGCAGCGCATGCCCATGGTGGGCGAGCTGACGGTGTTCTGCGGATCGATGGTGGGCGCGTCGATCGGTTTCCTTTGGTACAACGCCCATCCGGCGGAGATCTTTATGGGCGACGTGGGCTCGCTGGCTCTGGGCGGGGCCATCGGCACCGTCGCCATCATCATCCGGCAGGAGCTGCTGCTGCCGTTTATTGGCGGCATTTTTATTATCGAGGCGGTGTCGGTGCTGCTGCAGGTGGGCAGCTACAAGCTGCGCAAGAAGCGTATTTTCAAGATGGCGCCGTTGCATCACCACTTCGAACAACTGGGCTGGAGCGAGTCGAAAATCATCGTTCGCTTCTGGATCGGCGCACTGGTGTTTGCATTGTTTGCACTCACTACGCTGAAATTGCGTTAGGCACAGCCCGCGGCGCGCGGTGCGCGGTGCACAATAAAGTTGTCGCACCCGGCCTTAAGGATCGATCAGGATGATGGAGCTGAAGGGCAAAAAGGTTCTGGTGGTGGGCCTGGGGAAATCCGGGCTTGCGGCGGCGCTGTTTTTGCGGCATCAAGGCGCGCAGGTGACGGTTTCCGATATCCGGTCGGCCGAGTCGCTGGCCAAGGAGATCCCTGCGCTCCTGGATGAGGGAATTATGGTGGAGGCCGGCGGGCATGGGTTGCTGACTTTTCGCCGACAGGATGTGATCGTGGTGAGTCCCGGGGTGCCGCTGGAGACGGCGGAGCTGGTGCAGGCCAGGAACGTAGGGCGGCCGATTATCGGCGAGCTGGAGCTGGCTGCGCGTTTCCTCAAGGGAAAGATTCTGGCCATCACGGGATCGAATGGGAAGACGACAACAACGGCCCTTGCAGGCGAAATCCTGAAAGCGGCCGGTTATCGCACGCTGGTGGCGGGCAACATCGGCGTGCCGGTGGTGGGCCTGATCGAGCAGAGCACGGAGGACACGTGGTCGGTACTCGAGGTTTCGAGCTTTCAGCTTGAGAGCACGGAGCAGTTCCATCCTGCGATTGGGGTGATCCTGAACATCACGCCCGATCACCTGGACCGGCACGGCACGTTTGAGAACTATGCGATGGCCAAGGAGCGAATCTTTGCCAGGCAGGACGAGAACGACTCACTCGTGGTGAATGCAGACGATGAGCGGACGGAAGCTGCGGCTGTCCGTTCGCAGGCGCCGGTGTACTGGTTTTCGGCCAAACACTCGGTGTCGCCCGGCGCGTTTCAAGAAAGAGGCTGGGTGGTCTATCGCGCCGTTCACCAAGGGTCCATCGAGCGCGTGATGCCGGTGAACAAGATTCCGCTGAAGGGCCAGCATAACGTGGAGAATGTGCTGGCAGCGGTGTGCGCCGCGCGACTCGCGAGGGTGCCGGCGGAGACCATTGCCGGCGCCGTCGAAAAGTTTCAGGCAGTGGAGCACCGGCTGGAGTTTGTTGCCGCGATCAATGGAGTGGAGTACTACAACGACTCGAAGGCGACCAACGTAGATGCGACAGCCAAGGCGATTGCGGCGTTTGCTGGGGGCATCCACCTGATTCTCGGCGGCAAGGACAAGGGCGCGCCCTACGCGCCGCTGGAGCGGCTGCTGCGCGAGCGCGTGCGCACGGTGTACACCATCGGCGCGGCGGCGGGCAGAATCGAATCGGAGTTGCGCGGGATTGCGCCGATCCAATCTTGCGAGACGCTCGCCAATGCCGTGAAGGCTGCGGCGGCTGCGGCACGGCCAGGCGAGGTGGTGTTGTTGGCGCCGGCATGCTCCAGCTTCGACCAGTTTGAAAATTACGGGGAACGCGGCCGCATCTTCAAGCAGCTCGTGGCGGAACAGCGCGACTGGAAAGTGAAAGAGAACGCGTAAAGCGATATGGCGAAGCGAGTCGGGGTCGATAAATGGCTGTTCTTCACCACGCTGGTGCTGGTTGTGACCGGCCTGGTGATGGTTTTTTCCGCATCGGCCGTCGTCGATCAGGCGCGGTACCATTCGGCTTACACTTTCGTGCTGACGCAGGGCATTTGGGCGCTGCTGGGTGTGATGACGATGCTGGTTCTGATGCACGTGGACGTGAGCCATTACAACTCGCCGCGATTTATTTATCCGGCCCTGTGCATCACCACGGTGCTGCTTCTGCTGGTCTTTCTGATGCCGGGCTCGCATCACACGCATCGCTGGATTCGCTTCGGCGATTTTTTCACCTTTCAGCCCTCTGAGATTGCCAAGCCCGTCCTGGTGCTGTTCCTGGCGTGGTTCCTGCACAACCGGCTTGGGCAAATGCGCGACTGGCGGCAAACGCTCGTTCCCGCCGCGCTCATCCCTGTGCTGTTTACCGTGCTGGTGGTGGCGCAACCTGACCTGGGCACGGCGCTGGTGCTGGCCGGCGTAACAGCCATGATGCTGGTGCTGGCAGGGATGGAATGGAGGTATCTGCTCGCCGGAGCATGCGCGGCCGCGCCCGCACTGGCAGCTCTGTTGCTTTGGGTGCCGTGGCGGCGCGAGCGCCTGCTGGTGTTTCTCAGTCCGGAGTCTGACCCGCTGGGCGCCGGGTATCACATTTACCAGTCGCTGATTGCCGTGGGAACCGGCGGCCTAACCGGCCGCGGCTACATGGAAGGAATGCAGAAGCTGTTTTATCTGCCCGAGGCCTCGACCGACTTCATCTTCGCCAACATCGCCGAGGAGCTGGGTTTTATCGGCGCAATGTTCATCGTGTTGTTGTTTGTCACGTTTGGCGTGCGCGGGCTGCGTACGGCTTTCCGGAGCAGCAATCCATTCGCGCGGCTGGCGGCCTTCGGCATCACGATCACGATCCTGCTGCAGGCGTTTTTCAACATCAGTGTGGTGCTTTCGCTGGTTCCCAACAAGGGCATTCCGCTGCCGCTGATCTCGCACGGAGGGACGTCGCTGTTTTGCACGCTGGCGTCGATCGGGATTTTGCTGAGTATCTCGCGGCAGGCGGAGTGAAGCGCCAGAGGCCAGAGACAAGAGATCAGAGATCAGAGCAAAGGAATGGCTGAACTGAGAATCCTCATTGCCGGCGGGGGGACGGGAGGGCATGTGTTTCCCGCGCTTGCGGTGGCGCGGGAACTGGTGAAGCGGCACGGGGCAGAGATTCTTATTGTCGGCACGGCGCGCGGGCTGGAGACGAGGCTGATTCCCGAGGCGGGATTCGAACTGCGACTGATTGATGTCGGCCCGTTGAAAAGCGTGTCTTGGATGACCCGGCTGCGGACCCTCGCGCATTTACCCGACAGCATCTTTGACTGCAAAAAAATCATCCGGCGCTTCCAACCCAGCGCGGTGCTGGGCGTGGGAGGCTACGCTTCGGGTCCGGCCATGGCGGCGGCGCTGTGGACGAAGATTCCGACGATGGCATATGAGCCGAATGCCATGCCGGGCTTCGCGAACCGGCTGGTCGGCAAGCGGGTGCAGGCGGCGGCGATCAGCTTTCCGGCGGCGGCGAAGTGGTTCCGCAATGCCGAAGTGACGGGCGTTCCGGTGCGAGCGGAGTTTTTTTCTTTGGCGCCGCCGCCGAGTGGAACGCTGCATCTGCTGGTGTTTGGCGGTTCGCAGGGCGCGCGCTTATTCAACACGCACATGCCGCGGATTGTGAAAGAGCTGCTGGCGGCGGTTCCGGGGCTGACGGTTCTGCACCAGAGCGGGCTGCGGCATTTTGAACCGACGCAGGCAGCATATGAAGCGAGCGGCGCCGATCCTGCACGCTGGGTGGTTCGCGCGTTCCTCGACAAGATGGCGGAGGAGTTTGCGCGGGCGCACCTGATCCTGTCGCGCAGCGGGGCGACTACCGTGGCTGAAGAGGCTGCTGCAAACAAGCCGGCGCTGCTGGTTCCCTTTGCCGCGGCGACCGATGAGCACCAACGGCGCAATGCCGAAGCCATGGCGGCGGCCGGAGCGGCGGTGATGCTGACGGAGACGGACCTCGAGGTTCCGGGGAAACTGCTCGATGCGTTGACCGGCTTGCTGAAAGATCCGGCGAAGCTGGCGGCGATGGGCGCGGCGGCGCGGACACAGGCGCACGCCGGCGCGGCGGAGCGGATTGCGGATCGGCTGGCGGAGATGGGAAAAACAGGGAATAGGGAATAGGGAACAGAACCTCAACGCCACTATTTGCAGGATTGGGCTGTGAAAAGGATGGGGCACCCGATCCCGATACCCCGCCCAAGCAGAGCTTGGACGGGGCACCCATTTCTGGTGACATGCGCCATTCCCAGGTCCCAAAATCGGGACCTGAGGCACCCAGTGGAGTGAGTTATTCCCAAATGAAGTGGGTTATTTTTCGATGGGGGCGCCGACGATGCTGCCGTATTCAGTCCAGCTGCCGTCGTAGTTCTTCACGTTGGAAAGTCCAAGCAGATATTTGAGCACGACCCATGTGTGACTTGAGCGCTCGCCGATGCGGCAGTATGCGATGGTGTCTTTTTTCGCATCCACGCCCTTGTCTTCGAGATAGATCTTGCGCAGTTCGTCGGCGGACTTGAAGGTGCCGTCGGCGTTGGCTGCCGTGCTCCAGGGAATGCTTTTGGCGCCGGGGATGTGGCCGCCGCGCTGCGCGGTTTCGGTCATGCCCGGAGGCGCGATGACCTTGCCGGAATACTCGTCGGGACTGCGCACGTCGACCAGGTTGTGGCGTTTTTCCGCCTGCACTTTCAGCACTTCAGGCAAGAGGGCGCGCAGGCTGAGATCGGGGTCGGAGGCGCGGTACTGCGTGGGAGTGATCTTCGTGGGCTCGGTGGTGAGCTCCTTGTCCGATTCGTTGAGCCACTTGACGCGGCCGCCGTTCATCAGCCGGACATCCTTGTGGCCGTACATCTTGAACAGCCAGAAGGCATAGGAAGCGAACCAGTTGTTGTTGTCGCCGTACAGGATCACGGTATCGCTGGGGGAAACGCCAGCGTCGCTCATCAGCTTTTCAAATTCCTGCTTGCTGATGATGTCGCGGCGGACCTGATCCTGAAGCTGGCTCTGCCAGTTGAAGCCGACTGAGCCGCGGATGTGGCCTGCGTCGTACGCTTTCGTGTCCACATCGACCTCTACAAGTTTGATCCCGGGTTTGCCGAGATTCTGCTTCACCCAGTCTGTGTCGACCAGGATTTCGGGATGAGCATACTGTGTCATGGAATTTCCACCTTTGCGTCTTGAGGTTTGAGTTCGGGGATGTGCTTGATCATGTTGGAGGTGTATTTGAAGATGTTGTCGGGGAAGATCATGACGCCGAAGCCGCTCTTGTCGCGTGCGGCAATCTGCAGAGCGCCTTCAAGAATGAGGCCGGAGCTGGGGCCGGCTATGAGGCCTTCATTCTGGCATAGTTCAAGGGCGCGGGTGTAGGCGTGGTTGAAGTCGATTTCGAGAATCTCGTCGACCAGCGAAGGGTCGAAGAGCCTGGAGACGCTGAGCTGGGAGACGTTGCGGAGGCCAGGCACGTCGTGGCCCTCGGTGGGCTGCACGGCGATGATCTTGATTTTTGGATTTTTTTCGCGGAGATACTGGCCGATGCCGGTGACGGTGCCGCAGGTGCCCAGCGATGTGAAGAGGTGCGTGACGCGGCCGCCGGTCTGCTTCCAGATCTCAGGCCCGGTGGTTTTCAGGTGGGCCTCAACATTCTTCGGGTTCTCATACTGATTGGGCATGACGTACTTGTGGCCCTGCGCCTTCGCGTAGGTTTTGGCCAGGTTGATGGAGCCGTCGCCGAGGCCGGGTGCGGGGCAGAGCTCGTCGGAGACGATGTCGAGATCGGCGCCGGCAATTTTGAGCAACACCTTTTTCTCGAACGGAACTTTGTTGGGGACGATGGCCAGCATGTGATGGCCCCGGGCGCGCGCCATGCCGGCAAGACTGATGCCGGTGTTGCCCGAGGTGGGCTCGACCAAGCCGCGGCCGTCGGAAAGCTCGCCGCGTTCTTCAAGGTCGCGGAGGAGGAACCAGGCGGCGCGATCTTTGACTGAGCCGAAGGGATTCATCCATTCGAGCTTGGCGTAGAGGGGAAAGTCCGCGTTGGGATTGAGCCGGTTGACGCGTACGAGCGGCGTGGGATTGTCCTCATCCGGCATCATTTCAAAGACGTTTTCGTAAACGCGTGTCTGGTGATTCATAGCTCGTTAAGTCTCGACAGGACGAGCGTTAGCTCACTTCCAGGATGTCTGTTTTGCGAATGCCCGAAGCGGCTGGGGAACAGCCTGCTAAAGCGATTGGGAAGATTCGGGCGAAGCGATCACGAATCCATGTTACTCCGCCGGGCGGGACGGCGTCCCGAATGGGGGGAAGCACGAGGAGCAGGGACCAGGGATTAGGGATTAGGCGAATTAGCGAGTGAGCGGATCCCACCCTTCGCGCAAGAATCGTGCGAAGGATGGGGTAACACTGCAAATGGGGCAAGATTGGACGTATGTAAGAAAAGAAAAGGCCCGACTGCCGAAGCAGGCGAGCCCTTCCTGGGATTGGGCGGGACTACGCCCGCCGCTAACGATGCCGGAAATTACCGGTGTCCACCACCGCCGCCACCGTGTCCGCCGCCGCCACCACCGTGGAAGCCACCACCACCGCCTCCGCCTCCGCCGCTGAAGCCGCGAGCGCCACCGCTGAAGCCGCCGCGAGTGCCGCCACTGAAGCCGCGAGCGCCGCCACTAAAACCGCCGCCGACAGGGCCGCGGGCTGGACCACCGTAGGATCCGCGGGCACCTCCGCCGACAAAGCCACGGCCGACGCCGCCGGCATAACCGTGGTTGTATCCACCCGCGTATCCGTGGTTATAGCCATTGGCGAATCCGCGCCCATACCCGCCGCGATAACCATAGCCGCCGCGATAGCCGTAGCCACCGCGATAGCCGTAACCGTAACGGCCCCAGCCACGACCCCAACCATACCATGGTCCAGCGCCGATGAAGACGCCGCCTGCAAACCAGTCAGGACCATAAAAGCCGTAAGGAGCGCAAGCATAGGGGTAATAGGAGTAGTAGCCCCACTCGCAATCGGGCGGGCCGTAATAACCGTTGTCATATTGGACGACTGCCGGGCCGACACCCACTCCGACCGCGACCTGGGCATTTGCCATGACGGCAAAGGGTAGAACCAAAAGCATTGCTAAAACAATGTAGCGGACTTTTTTCATACCGCCCTCCTTGTGCCGCCCTGTCCTTATTTCTTCGGACTGGGACCCGGAGTTGCCTCCGGCGCCAGCACCCTCCGGCCGTTCCTCTTTCATCTTTGGCCGGCCTTCATCTACTTAAACAGCATTTTCGCTTATTTGTTGCGGTCCGGCAAAAGAATCGGTCCACGATTGACACAAGCAACAAGTTGCCGCATTTCATCAATTTAGAACGCAAAGACGCGCCCCGGCGGACGGGGTATGCCAGCCAGCCCTTATGAGACGCGGCAAAAAGCCAAAGGACACAGAAAAAACGGCCTCTCCAGTTTGGAGAGGCCGTGCGAGTGCAGGAAGCAGAAGGAGGAGCTACCTGCGAAAGTGTCCGGGGGCAAAGTGGCGATCGAAATCGCGGTGGTAGAAGGCCGGGCCGCGATTGACCACAATCCGGCCGCCGATAAACGGCCGGCCAACGCCCACGTCGACGAAGTTCCAGTAGCCCGGCGTCCAGTAGCCATTGGCCCAATATCCCGCGACCCATGTGTATCCCGGTCCAGGGCAAGGCGGAACATAAGCTACCGGCCCGCGAACGCCGACGTAGACCCCGATGCGCGCTGCCTGTGCAGGCGCTGCGCTCAGTCCAAGGGTCGCGATTGCCAATGCCGCTCCCAACATCCATTTCTTAATGCTGCCCATAATCCCTTCATTCCCGGCGAGCCAGCTTTCGGATCGCCACCGGTTCGCCACCACCTTTGGGGCTTGGTTTCCGCCCCCTGGCTTTCCGGTTCTGCCCATTTCAAACACCGGCAGGAGCAAAGGTTGCGGATGTTCCGCGAAAATAAAAACGCGCAACTTTTCTGCTGCGGGCGCGTCAAACGGCGGCGGTCAGGGCGATATTCTGAATTGCATGCAATGGATGCCGATCGTTGCGGAGCAGTGTTCTACTTTGCTCCGATCGGGCTGTTGAAGGGAGTTCCCGATGCAAAGTGCACACGGTACATTCACCGTCGACATTCGCCCGCTTACGCCTGCGCCGGTTGAGGGGGTGGGACGCTTTTCGATCAACAAGCAAATCCACGGCGACGTGGAAGCGACGACGCTCGGCGAGATGTTTACCTGCGGCGATCCGAAACAGGGAGCGGCGGGATACGTTGCAATTGAAGTGGCGACAGGGATGTTGCACGGCAAGCATGGGAGCTTCGCGCTGCAGCACTTTGCCACGATGGACGGAAGCGGGCCGAAGATGCAGGTGATCGTGGTGCCGGGATCGGGGACGGGCGAGCTGAAGGGGATCGAGGGTACGTTCACGATTCGCGTGGAGGACGGAGAGCACTTTTACGAGCTGGAGTATCTGCTGCCGGAATGAAGAACGGCCACGGCGGGAGTTTGAGGAACCACGACAATGCTGCGAATAGCAAGGACCATCGCGGCCGGAAGCTTTATGGTAATCAGCGGAGCGTTTGGGCCGGCGCAGGCCGCAGCATCGACGACCGTTGCGCCGACGGCATTCGAAGTTGCAACCGTCAAATCGAGCGACCCAACAAGCATTGTGGCGATCCGTTATTCACCGGGAGGGCGCTTTATCACATCAAACACCTCTCTCCGGCTGCTGATTACCTGGGCCTACGACATCACCGCTGAGCGGTTAGTGGCAACGCCGGGTTGGCTCGACTCGGCGAGATTCGACGTTACAGGCAAATCGCCGATCGAGCACCCGACCCACGATCAACTACACCTCATGGTGCAGACGCTCCTTGCAGATCGCTTCAACCTAAGGGTTCACAGAGAGCAGAGGCAACTTTCGCTCTACAGATTGGAAATGGACGACGGCGGTCCGAGAGTTCATGTTCTTGATCCAGAAACCGTCGTGAGCCAGGACCCGTTCAATATGATGGTGCTGGGGCGTCTTTCGGGTACGCACGTCACCGCTGCAATGCTGGCGAAGGTTCTATCGAACCAACTTGGACGCTACGTAGAAGACAAGACGGGATTCAATTCGGTTTTCGATTTCACCTTAGTGTGGCGGCCCGAGGGAGCTTCTCCCGAAGACATGCCGGCAGATGACGATCGGCCATCGATCTTTACGGCGATCCGCGAACAGCTTGGATTCAGACTTGTTCCAGTGAAGGGTCCGGTCGAAGTGATTTCGATCGACCATGTCGAACGCTATCCAACAGCAAATTAGCCGTGCATCGCGCTACGAGGCGACTTTTGGTTGATCGCCGACCTCTAACCGCTGTCCTCTGCTAACCTGAACCTTCACCTCTCATGTTTGCTACTTCGCAGCACGCGCACTTCATCGGAATCGGCGGGATCGGCATGAGTGGAATAGCCGAGATTCTGCTGAACCTGGGGATGAAGGTGTCTGGCTCGGATTTGAGGCGCAGCGCGTTGACCGACCGGCTGGCGCATCTGGGCGCGACCGTGTACGAGGGGCACAACGCGGCGAATGTGACGGGCGCGACGGTGGTGGTGACCAGCTCCGCCGTGAGCAAGAACAATCCCGAGGTGCTGGAGGCGCACGCGCGCAAGATTCCCGTGATCCAGCGCGGAGAGATGCTGGCCGAACTGATGCGGCTGAAGTACGGCATCGTGATTGCCGGGATGCACGGCAAGACGACGACTACATCGATGGTGGCCGCAGTGCTGGCGGCGGGCGGACTGGATCCCACGGTGGTGGTGGGCGGACGCGTGGATGCGATGGGATCGAACGCGCGGCTGGGAACGACGCAATACCTGGTCGCCGAGTCCGACGAAAGCGACCGCTCGTTTCTGAAGCTCTCTCCGATTCTCGCCGTCGTGACGAACCTGGACCGAGAACACATGGATTGCTACCACGACATGGCGGACGTGGAGCGCGCGTTTGTAGACTTCATGGACCGCGTGCCGTTTTACGGAGCGGTAACGGCGTGCGTGGACAATGCGCTGCTTAAGGGAATTCTGCCGCGGGTGAAACGGCGTGTGTTCACGTATGGCGAGGCGGCGGGTGCTGATTTCCGGCTGGAACTGCTGGGCGGTTGCGAAACCGCAGGCGGGGCGGCCGGGCTGGAAAGCTGTTTTTCGCGATTCCAGGTGCATACGGCGAGCGGACCGCTGGGGCCGTTCGAGCTGCACGTTCCGGGACGGCACAACGTGCTGAACGCGACGGCGGCGGTGGCGATTGCGCGGCAGCTTGAGATTTCGCCGGAGAAGATCGCGGAGGGAATCAGCCACTTTCGCGGTGTGGACCGGCGGTTCCAGCAACGCGGGCAGGCGCGCGGCGTGGTGGTGGTGGACGACTATGGGCATCATCCCACGGAAATTCGCGCCACATTGGAAGCGGCGCGCGCGTACAGCAAAGGCAGGCTGCACGTCGTTTTCCAGCCGCACCGGTACTCACGCACCAGGGATCTTCTGGAAGAGTTTGGCGGCGCATTCAAAGATGCCGACACCGTGATTGTGCTGCCGATCTATGCAGCGAGCGAGGAGCCGATTGCGGGCGTGACGGCGGAGCGGCTGGCGGAGCGCATCAGGAATGAAGCATTGGGGAATAAGCCGGCCGGGCCGCAAGTGGAATTTGTCCCGGAGTTTGGTGATGCGGTGCGGTCGGCTGCGGCGGCGGCGCGCGAAGGCGATTTGATTCTGACGCTGGGCGCGGGCAGCGTGAGCCAACTCGGTCCGCAGATTCTGGCGGCGCTGAACGAGCGGACCGGCTGATCGAGAATTCCGATGCAGAGCTCCGATCGGAGAATCGGGGCCCTTTTTTCCACAGGATTGGAGTTGAAATTTCTGTTTTTTCGTCTTTCCCGTTATCTTTTAGATACCCCTACGAAACCCGCGTAAATCCTGCACGAAACCCCGTTCTATAGTGAAATCTGCGGCAGTCTCAGAATGTTGAAGAACATTCTGAAATTGCGCTGGCGACGTGCACGACCCAGCTCAGGCGTGACGAACCAAGGGAATACCACAAACCGGCCGTTGTTGTGGGAGGATGACCCGCCCGCGGAGATTCGTCCGCGGCGCGCGCGGGAGGGCTCGCCTGCGGCGGGAGCGTTCCGGCCAGCCGCGGCAAGCAGGCGCGGCGGACCAGGGATGCCGCTGGAATTTGAAGATCCAGACGGCGACGGCAATCTGCGCCCCATCAAAGATCGGTTTGCCAAACCAAAGACTCCGTGGTGGCGGCCGGCGGGCAGGGTGGGACGCATCTTTCTCGCGACCGGCGCGGTAGTGGTGTTGGGCAGCCTGATTACGGCCGGCCTGATGATGAAGCGCTCGCTCGACCGCGACGCGCGCTTTCGCATTGCAGGATCAGAGAACATTCAAGCCACCGGGCTGACCGAAGTGAGCCGCGCGCAGATGCTGCCGGTCTTCGGCGAAGACATCGGGCGCAACATCTTTTTCGTTCCACTCAGCGAGCGGCGCAGGGAGTTGGAACAGATTCCATGGATCGAACACGCGATCGTGATGCGGCTTTTGCCGAGCCAGATTCGAGTGTCGGTTGTGGAGCGGACGCCGGTGGCCTTCACGCGACACGGTGCGCAGATCGGGCTGGTGGACGCGAATGGAGTTCTGCTGAACATGACGCCGGCGACCATGGCGAAGCGCCACTATTCGTTCCCAGTGCTGACAGGACTGGATCCGGGCGATTCGGCGGCCGGGCGCAAAGAGCGGATGGAAGTGTATCGGCGGCTGATGTCGGAGCTGGATGCGGGCGGGAAGCACGACTCCGAACAGATATCTGAGATTGACCTGACTGATCCCGAGGATGCGCGCGTGCTGATTCCTGAGCAGGGCGGCGATATCCTGGCGCATTTTGGCGAGGATCATTTCCTGGAACGCTACGAGCGATACCAAGCGCACATCGCGGAGTGGCGGCAGCAGTATCCGCATCTGGCTTCGGTGGATCTGCGTTACGACAACCAAGTGGTGCTGCAGATGGTGTCGGGCAAGGAAGCTGAGCAGACAGCGCCGGGAAGTGCCGGGCCGGCAAACGCGGCTGCAACGGCCAGCGACGCAGCAGCGGCGGATGCGAAGGCGAAACCGGGAACGAAGGCCGCCGGAGGTGCAACGAGAAAGAGCAAACCGTCGCATGTGAAGAAGCACGCGGCGCCAGCGAGGCGGACTGGCGCGCAGAGTGGAAAGAAGCTGATTCCGCGCGGCATGGACGCTGCACGTACCGCAGGCCGGAAGGCCGGCGCTACAGCGGGCTTGTCGCAGGGCGGGTGAAGAGGATGGCGCAGAAGCAGGACAACCTGATCGTGGTGCTCGACATCGGCAGCGCATGGACGCGCGTGCTGGCCGCCGATGTGAATGAGGGAGTCTTGCGCTATCGCGGCCACGGCGCGGTGGAATCGGTGGGAATGCGCAAAGGCCTGATCGCAGAGCTGGGACCGGCGGCGAAGGCGGTGCGCGCGGCCAGCGAGCAGGCGGAGCATGTGGCTCGCATGAATATCGACGAGTGCGTGGCGGGCGTGGGCGGCCCGCACGTTCGCGGATTGAACACGAATGGCGGATTCCAGTTGAGCCGCGGCATGCGCGAGATTACTCACGAAGATGTGCGCGCTGCGGTGGATCGGGCGCGCGCCATTGAGCGGCCGCCGGATCGCGAGATCCTGCACCTGCTGCCGCGGCAATTCATTCTCGATGAGCAGCCGGGTATCTTCGACCCGGTGGGGATGGTGGGAGCGCGGCTGGAGGTGGAATTGCACATCGCCACCTGCTCGGGCAGTGCCCTGCAAAGCACGGTCACCTGCGCCAATCGCGCGGGACTTGAGGTTTCAGAGGCGGTGCTGGAATCGCTGGCTTCGGCGGAGTGCACGCTCTCAGCCGACGAGCGCGAGCTGGGCGTTTGCCTGCTCGACGTCGGCGCGCATTCCAGCGACCTGGCCGTATTTTTTGAGGGCGCGGTTGCGTACACCGCGTCGGTGCCAATCGGCGGAGCGCATTTCACCAACGATCTTGCCATCGGCTTGCAACTGCCGTTGGCGCAGGCGGAGGAACTGAAGAGGCAGTATGGGAATGCGGTGGTAACCGCGGTTCCGCAACTGGCAACGATCGAGATCACGAACCCGCAGGGAGCGGCGGCGACATTGCCGCTGCGCATGATTGCGGAGATTCTGGAGCCGCGCGCGCGGGAACTGATGTACTACGTGAAAGAAAGCCTGCGGCATGGCGGCGTCATGGAAGCTCTGGGCGCGGGATGCGTGCTCACTGGCGGTGGTTCGATGCTGGCGGGAATGCTGGACGTGACGGAGAGCCAGCTGCGCGTGCCGGCGCGCGCCGGTTTGCCCGTGCGCCTGCCGCAAATGCCGGTGGACTTAAACCACCCGGCGTGGGCAGCCGCCATCGGCATGGTTCTTTACACGCATCGCACCAAGATGACACGAGCGAGCGAGGACCACAGTTTGCGCGCGAAGTTGCGGGCGATGTTTGCGGCGAGTTTCTAGAGGCAGGGAACAGGGATCAGGGAACAGGGAGCGGAAGCGAGTTCGAGAACGGCAGAGCAGGACATTTGAGTTGAGGGGAGCAGAGCCCAATGGAACAGAAAAAGAGTGAAGCCGGAGAGATGCGCAAGAAGAATGAAGGCGGAGAAATGCGCCAGAAGAATGAAGCCGGAGAGATGCGCATTACATTCCACGACGAGACGGTGCGTGGCGCGCACATCAAGGTGATCGGGGTGGGCGGAGGCGGGAGCAACGCCGTGAATCGCATGATCCAGGCCCACATGGAGGGCGTGGATTTTATCGCCGCCAACACCGATGTGCAGGCTCTCAAGCTGTCGCAGGCTCCGGTAAAGCTGCAATTGGGAGTACGGCTGACTTCGGGGCTGGGCGCGGGCTCGAATCCTGACGTGGGGCGCAGGGCGGCGCTGGAGGATTCGGAGAAGATTATCGAGGCGCTGGAGGGCGCCGACATGGTGTTTGTGACGGCGGGCCTTGGCGGGGGCACGGGAACGGGCGCGGCGCCGGTGATTGCTTCGTTGGCCAGTGAGATGGGCATTCTGACTGTGGCCGTGGTGACGAAACCCTTCGCGTTTGAAGGCAAGCGCCGCCTGGCGCAGGCCGAGCGCGGCCTGAAGGAACTGGTCGACAGCGTGGACACGATGATCGTGATTCCGAACGAAAAGCTGCTGGCCGTGGCCAAGGACGCGGGGTTCTTCGAGAGCTTCCGCATCGCCGACGATGTGCTACGGCAGGGCGTGCAGGGAATCAGCGACATTATCACGATTCCCGGCATTATCAACCGCGACTTTGCCGACGTGAAGACGACGATGGCAGGGATGGGGCAGGCGGTGATGGGTACGGCGGTGCGCGCGGGCGAGAATCGCGCGCTCGAGGCTGCGCAGGCAGCCATGGCATCGCCGCTGCTGGAAGCGGGAGCCATCGACGGCGCGCGCGGCATCCTGATCAACATTACGGGATCGAGCACACTGAAGCTTTCCGAGGTAAACGCGGCGTCGTCGCTGATCCAGTCGGCCGCGCACGAAGACGCCAACATCATCTTTGGCGCCGTGCTCAACGAGAGGATGGGCGAAGATGTGAAGATCACGGTGATTGCCACCGGCTTCCGCGACCAGATGCCCGAGCGGCGCGCGCGCATGTTGAATGTGGAGGAGACGCCGGTGGTTTCAGTGCCGGTGGTGGCGACCAACAACTGGATGCGGGAAAACAAGCCGCAGCCTGCGGCCGAGCCAGCGCGTTTTATGAGCGAGGAAGAGGAAGCCGAGGAGACCGGCGACGATGGATTTTTCTTCGCGGCGGCTGCGCCAGGAGTGGCAACCACTGTAACGGTGGCCGCACCGACCGACAGATCCGATGCGGATCTCGACGGCAAGTTCGGAATGGAGAGCGGGAATGCCGCAGCCAAGACACCGTTGAACGCGAGGAGCGACGGGGCGGAGCGCCCGGCAACGAATCGCGATTACGCGGGGGACTTCACGGAGAACGCAAACGCAGTGGCCGAGCCAGCGCAGAACGGCTGGCAGGCCTCGTCGCCGATGTTCGCCGAACCCGCCGGGCAACCGGAACGCGATCTGGACGTTCCTACTTTTTTGAGACGTTTGAAGTTCTAGACGATGACCTGCTGGATCGGCCCTGTTTATTTGAAGCCGACACGTGTGCCGTTAATTTGAATCAACCCGGAACCCGGGCCCCAGTGACGAACGAGATGCGAAAGTGAGTGCGATTCGTCACCGTTGTTGGGACGCGGAAGTTCCAAAAAAGGTAAAAAGCGGTTATAGTAACCAAAAAGCCCCCCGAAAGTTGTACGAAGGGTGATGGCAACCCGACGCGGTTTTCTGCTTTCCGGGTTATTGTAAGAAACAAGCTATGACCGAGTAGAGGGTCGCGTTCCCCCTGTGTGGGGCAGCCTGTCGGAAGAAACGGCAGGTGGGGCCGGAAATGGAAGTCGCTCCGGGGCCGGAAAGAGAAGATTGCCGAATCGCGATTCGCGAAAGATGCGTTTCGGGACCGGCAGCACGGAGCGCGCCGCTCACGGGTGAACGCGCGGCACGAATTCCAAGGGTTGAGAGGATGTCGGCTGGATGAGGTTGTCTCGCGTTAGGGCCATTGCATTTTTTCTGTTTGTCTTCGGCGTCTTCTGTGCCGGAGCGGCGGCGTTGAACGTCCCGCAGTCGACGACTGTGCACCATTCAAAATCAAAAACCGCTTCGCACGTTTCCAGCGCGCGTCATGCAGTGGTGCATCACAGCGCCGCGACGACGTCAGCCCGCGCGAGTTCTGCGCATACATCCAGCAGGTCAACCCACTCGTCGAGGACCCACGTTGCCTCGACACGCTCGACGACATCACACATCGGTTCTGCTCATCTCATGGCAGGCGCAGCCGTTGTGAGCGGGACAGCCACGACGAGAACCGCTTACCTGCGCAGGACATCGCTGCATCGCCGCCATCGTTATTACGAGAGGTTTACGGCGAGTTCATTTGTCGTGGGCGGCGTTGGAGAAGGCGATATCACGGCGGGCGAGGACCCGGTGGTGCGGCAAGCGGCGATCGACGCGCTGGGCGACATGAACGGCACAGCGGTGGTGATTAACCCCTCCAATGGGCGCATCCTGGCGATGGTGAACCAGAAGCTGGCCCTCTCGCCGGGCGCCGAGCCTTGCTCAACCATCAAGCTCACGGTGGCGCTGGCTGCGCTGTCAGAGGGACTGGTCACGCGCGACACCATGGTGCAGTTGCCGGGCTTTCGCATGAATATGACGCAGGCGCTGGCCAAGAGCAACAACCTCTACTTTGAAGAGTTGGGACGCGAGCTGGGCTTCGACCGCGTGCGCCATTATGCGACAGAATTCGGCTTGGGTGAGCTGGCCGGCTACGAGATTTCCGGAGAGCAACTGGGCGAATATCCCGACCAGCCGATTCCCGAATCGGAAGGCGGCGTGGCCCGCATGTGCAGCTTTGGCCAGGGAGTATCACTGACACCGCTGCAACTTGGCGCCCTTGTGGCGGCAATTGCGAATGGCGGAACTTTGTACTATCTGCAGCATCCCACGACTCCGGAAGAAATCGCGAACTTCCGGCCCAAGGTAAAGCGGGTACTCAATATCGCCAAGTACGTCCCCGATCTTGAGGACGGGATGGCCGGGGCGGTGGAATATGGAACTGCGCGGAGCCTGCGCGTGAACTTCCGTGATCTGCCGGTTTTCGGGAAGACTGGCACGTGTTCCGACAACGGAACGCGGTTTGGCTGGTTTGCTTCCTACTCCAATTCGGCCGAGGGGAGCCTGGTGACAGTGTTTTTCCTCGAGGGAGGCAGGCCGACCTTTGGGCCCAAAGCCGCAGAACTGACGGGCGATTTCTATAGAGACCTCTGGGATCACGACTTCTTCCAGGTGAAGAACCAGGATGCGGGCAACTCGGCGACACCGGCTCCGGCTGCGGGGGCCGAGCAGTAGAGGCGTCGGATTTTCCAGAGCAACTGAATTGCATGAAGCCGCCTGCGGGCGGCTTTTTTGCTGTGGAGATGACCTGGACGAGGTTTTGTGCAGCTCATGTGGCTGGTGATTCTCGCCCTTTCGGTCGCCGGGGCGATAGGACAAGGTGGGGCAACCGCATCGCGGGCGCGGGCGTGGACGCCCACGCGACAGCCGGACAGGAGTCCGGCGCTACAAGCCTGCAGGCCGCCGCCAGGCTCCGAAATCAATCACGCTTCATTCCGAAATCACGCAGTTGTGGTTCCCGACTCACAGCGGCGGGATATTCTTACGGAGAGATGAGTAAGGTGCGTTGGGTGCTGGCGGGGATCGGCGACATTGCGCGCAGGCGCGTGATTGCGGCGATCCAGGCGGAAAAGCGAAGCGTGCTTTACGGATTTGTCACGCGCGATCGGGCCAAGGCCGAAGCATACACCGGCACGCGGGTGTGGGCCACGGTTGAAGAAGCTGTCGCGGACCCGGCGGTGGATGCGGTCTACATTGCATTGCCGGTGGCGATGCACGCGGGGGCTGCGATCGCGGCACTGCGCGCAGGCAAGCACGTGCTGTGCGAGAAGCCGATGGCGCTGAATTATGCGCAGGCGGAGCGCATGGTGGCCGAGAGCCGCGCATCGGGGCAGCTGCTGGGCGTCTCGTATTATCGGCGGCTGTATCCCAAGCTGATCCGCGCCAGGCAACTGATTGCGGAGGGCGCGATTGGAGCGCCGCTGCTGGCCGATGCCAATTGCCATGGCTGGCTCGAGACCCAGGGGCGCGATTGGCTGCGGGATCCGGCGCTGGCTGGCGGAGGACCGCTGTTTGACACGGCGTCGCATCGCATCGATGCGATGAATTTTCTGTTCGGCAAAGTGGAGCGCGCCTGCGGCATGCGATCGAATGCGGTGCATCGCATGGGCGTTGAAGATTCGGCGACGGTGGTGATGAAGTTTCCGGGAGGCGTGCACGGCGTGGTCGATGTGCGCTGGAATTCGCGCGTGGCGCGGGACCAGTTCCGGATCATCGGCGTGGACGGAGAGATCGGGCTCGATCCCTTGAACGGGCCGAAGCTGCGCGTGGCCGGGCGCGTGGAAGAGCTGCCGCCGCATGAGAATCTGCATTATCCGGCTGTGGAGAATTTTGTAGATGCCGTGCTGGCCGGCAACGCGGCGCTGCTGGCCTGCCCCGCGGAGCAAGGCGCCTGGACAGACTGGGCGATCGAGCAGGTGGCCCGGTCGCAAGAGGCCAAGGCCTGAGACGGGGCCACCCGGCGATATTTTCCTTGCGCTTCTGCAACGAAATTCGCGCCGCAACATCCGATAATTAGAAAAGGCTGCCTGATTGTCGTTGAAGACGGGTGGCGCGATTCCCCAATCCCCGTAGACTGGAAGTCCAAATGGCGCTGCCGACACACGTGCTGATGATGTACGGATACCTGCTGCTCTTCGCCTGGGTGTTTGTCGAGCAGATCGGTGTTCCGCTGCCGGCTACGCCTGTGTTGCTGGCTGCAGGAGCGCTTTCGGTCGACGGGCCGATCCGGTTCCCCCTTGCGCTGTTGGCCGCCGTGGTTGCCGCACTAAGTGCAGACTGCACATGGTTTCTCATCGGGCGCAAACACGGGCACCACGTGCTGCGCATTCTGTGCAAGTTGTCAATAGAGCCAACCACTTGCGTTCGTCGAACCCAGGACTCGTTCGGCCGGCGCCGCGGCGTGATGCTGATGTTTGCCAAGTTCGTCCCTGGCCTGGGCATGCTGGCGCCACCGGTGGCTGGCCAGAACGGCATGGAATTTGGCCCGTTCTTGTTCTTTGACGCGATCGGCGTCACGCTGTGGGTGAGCGTCCTGCTGACTGCCGGACGGCTCTTCGGCGACCTGCTCAATCGCAACCCGAGCGTGCTGAATTGGGCCGGCCGGTTCTCGGGCGCGCTGCTGCTGCTTGGCATTGCGGGCTTTTTCGTGGCGCGCGTCCTCCTCCGCCGCGTGATATTGAAAGCGCTGGCTGCGTCACGGCTCGAGCCGGAGGAACTGATGCGCCAGCTCGAAGCGGGCGAGGAGGTCTACATTGTGGACCTGCGCCATCCGCTGGAGCTCTTGCCCGATCCGTATACGCTGCCGGGCGCAGTGCACATTTCGCCCGAGGCTCTGACCGCGCGCCAGCATGAGATTCCGCGCGACAGGGATGTGGTGCTATATTGCACGTGCCCCAGCGAGGCTACGTCGGCCAAGACCGCGTTGGCGCTGCACAAGCTCGGCATAGAGCGGGTGCGCCCGTTGCGTGGCGGCTTTGACGAGTGGAAGCGGCTCGGCTACCCAATGGATGCGATCCCGCCGGTGATGCCGATGATCCAGGCGGTTGCGCCGGCCAAGTAAAAACTCACGTTTGCGGTTCAAAGATCACGGCAATGCTCGAGGCGACCGGCGATCCGATACCGGTGCAGGGGTCGGGACCGACGGCAGCGTTGTAGAGTCCGTTGCCGCCCACGGTGATGTCGTGGAAGGCCTTCTGGTTTTTCCAAAGAGTGGGGGTCACGAATCCCAACTTGGTTCCAAAGGCAGCGAATAGGCCCGCGTAGAGTGGAGCCACGGCGCTGGTTCCCCCGACCACCGTGACAGATCCGTGAACATAAATGTTGTAGCCGGTGTTGGGATCGGCGTCGGCGCTGACGTCGGGTACCATGCGGCCGTTGCCGTACTGAGTGTTGGCCGGTGCCGCCGGCGCGCCGATCTGGAAGCTTTGCATGGGAAAGAGGGTTGAGTAGCCGCCGCCGGTTCCTTCGCCGTTGGTCTGGCCGGGGTCGTCGTTCCAGACGGTCTCCTGCGTCGAGGTTTTCGTGGTGCCTCCGCAGCCCACTACATGCGGGCAAGACGATGGGCAATCGACGTTGGCTGGAGTGGAACCGCCGTCGCTGGAGTCGTTATCGCCGGAAGCAGCGAAGACAATCATGCCGCCGGCGACGGCGGACTCGGCAGCCGACTCCATCTGCTGCGCCGCGGTTGCGCCCCACTCGGCTTCGTCCGCGCCCCAAGAGATGCTGCATACATCGCAGTGGTCGGAGGCGGCTTTTGCAACGGCTTGGCCGATGTCCTGCGACCAGTACATTCGGATGGTTGCGGCGTGGCCGGTGGCCGCATAGTAGGCCGCGCCGGCCACCTCAATATCGAGCGCGACTTCGTAGTCGGCATCGCCGGCCGAGCCGCTTTGATTGGGAGTGTTCTGGGTGCCGTCCACTGAAACGTCTGTGACAGAAGGCGTGGGCTGGCCGAGGGACTGGAAGAATGCATCGATGTCGGACGCGACCCATCCGCCGCCGAGCTCGACGATGGCAATGACTCCGCCGCCGGGCTTGCCGCTGGGCCAGTTGTAGGCCGCGCAAAGGTCGGGCACATTCCATGCGGTAGCGGCAGCGGCGCGAGGGTCCTTGGGCAGCTTGAAGTAGGCCCTGCTGCCGAACGTGGGGGAGTTCGTCATGAAAACCTCCGATTATTCAAAGCGAGGATTGCACAATCATGCGATGAAGGCAAAGGCCCTTGGCAGGGTTGTCAGGCCGCCGATTATGACATCGCCGGTGATGTGATATCATATTCATAGTGAGAATTGTGCTCGACACCGATGTGGTGGTGGCCGCGATGCGAAGTCCGCGGGGAGCATCTGCTGAATTGCTGCGGCACATTGACGGTGGCCGGGCAACAATGCTCGTGAGTGTAGCTCTTGCCTTGGAGTACGAAGCGATTTGCATGCTGGCGGAGCACCGGCTGGCGGCTGGACTTTCTTTGGCGCAGACAGACATATTTGTGACCGGCCTTATCGCAATGGCAGAGCCGGTTCAGTTGTTTTTTCGCTGGCGTCCGCAGCTTCGCGATCCCGGAGACGAATTGGTTCTCGAAGCCGCAGTAAACGGACGAGCTTCAGCAATTGTGACGTTCAACGAGAGAGATTTGCAGGAGGCTCGACGAAGTTTCGATATTGAGGTTCTCCGCCCAGGCGAACTTCTCAGGAGGATCAAACCATGACCACGAAGGTAGCGACTTTCCCGCTTCGCTTGCCTGTTTCTTTGAAGTCGGCAATCGAGACGATCAGTGACCGCGATGGGACCAGCATGAATCAATTCCTCGTGATTGCCGCTGCGGAAAAGATTGCCGCGATGCAGACCGAGGAGTTTTTTCTCGACCGGAGAAAACGCGCGGACCGCAAGGCATTTCTGCGCATCCTCAACCGCAAGGGCGGCGAACCGCCCAGACGCGAAGATACGATCGACTGAGAGCGGGCGCGTGGCGAAACTGCGGGTGGGGTTCGGGTAAACGGCTTTCCCGCGTTTCATCCATCATTCCTGCCGTAACATGGTTGATGAACTGTGGTTGAGGAACGGTGACGACCGCACGGAGCACGCCTTTGGCCTACAAGGATTTGCGCGACTGGATCAAGACGCTTGAGAAGCACGGCGAGCTCAAGCGCATCCGCGAAGAGGTTTCGCCGGAGCTCGAAATTACGGAGATTACCGACCGCGTGAGCAAGATCGGTTCCGGTTCCCGCCCTTTCCGCAAAGAGCGCGGAAAAGATGGGGCAACCGATTTCAGTGGGAAGTATGCTCCCGGGGGGCCGGCGCTGCTATTTGAAAATGTGAAGGGCCATCCGGGTCACAAGGTTCTTATCAATCAATTCGGCAGCGAGCGGCGCATGACCATGGCGCTGGGCGTGGAGCGGCTGGATGAGATTGCCGAACGAATTACCGGTTTGATGAACGTGAAGGCTCCTGAGGGGCTGTTCGACAAGTTGAAGATGCTGCCGCAACTTGGCGCGCTGACCAGTGCATTTCCCAAAACGGTGAGCGGCAAAGATGCACCGTGCAAAGAAGTGGTGCGACACGAGAAGTTTGATCTGAATTATTTTCCGATTCTCAAGTGCTGGCCGCACGATGGCGGACGGTTCATCACGCTGCCCTGCGTGCATACGCGCGATCCTAGAGGCGGAGGGGGAACGGGCAAGCGCAACATCGGCATATATCGCATGCAGGTGTACGACGGGCAGACCACGGGCATGCACTGGCAGCGGCAGAAGGTGGCCGCCGAACACTATCGCGAGGCGCTGCGCAATGCTGCTGCGGCGGGAGCGGAAGAAGACCCGACGCTGAGCGCGAAGGCGGCGCGCGTGGCGATGATGGCGGAGTCGGCCGGTGGCGCAACGAGCTTTGCCGATGGAGCGGTGGGCCAGGTTGCGGTTGGCAATGTGAAGGGCTCGCGGATGGAGGTGGCCGTGGCCATTGGTACGGATCCCGCGACGACCTTTGCCGCGATTGTGCCTGCGCCGCCCGAAGTGGAGGAGTTTCTGATAGCGGGATTTCTGCGCGGGGAACCGGTGGAGATTGTGAAGTGCGAGACCGTCGATCTTGAGGTGCCGGCGCAGGCGGAGATCGTGCTCGAAGGCTACGTGGAACTGGGTGAGCTCCGGCCGGAGGGCCCTTTCGGCGACCACACCGGCTTTTACACGCTCGAAGATGAGTACCCCGTTTTTCATCTCACGTGCATCACGCATCGCAAGGATCCGATTTATGCCGCGACCATTGTGGGCAAGCCGCCGATGGAAGACGCGTGGATGGGCAAGGCGGTAGAGCGGATTTTTCTGCCGGCGATGAAGATGACGATTCCAGAGCTAGTGGACATCAATCTGCCGGTCGAGGCCGTCTTTCACAACATGATGATCGTGTCGATCAAGAAGAGCTATCCGGGCCAGGCGCGCAAGGTGATGAACGCGATCTGGTCGCTGGGGCAAGCGATGTTCACCAAGTGCATCATCGTGGTGGATGAGGACTGCGACGTGCAGGATATGGGCGAAGTGGTGCTGCGCGTGGCCAACAATATCGATCCCGACCGCGACATCCAGTTCACCCTGGGGCCGGTGGACTCGCTCGACCACGCATCTCGATTGCCGAACTACGGATCAAAAATGGGAGTGGATGCAACGCGGAAGTGGAAGGCGGAAGGGTTCGCGCGGCCGTGGCCGGCGATGATCGAGATGGATCGCGCGACGAAGGCCAAGGTGGACGCGATGTGGGCGAAGCTGGGACTGTAGCGAGAGCGAATTACTGACGAGTCAGCGATCCGAAGTAGGAAGCGCTTGAGTTCGGGTCCGCAGAGCATGGCGCAGGCTCAAATGACAATACGCCCACGCTAATCGTCGTTGCGGTGGGGTTGGAAGTGCCCACGAAACTCACAATCTGAAGATTCGCAGGTGGCGCGATTGTAGAGGACAGGATCACGCCGACGCCGCTGACGGTTCCGCTGAGAGAGACGCTGCCTGTGCACGTTCCGATTGTGTAGTTGAGTGAGCCGGTGCAGGAAACTGGCCGTCGGACTGCGGGTTGAGTGACTGCGCGAGGGTGAGCGAGGCCGTGGCCGATGGGCCGGTCCCGGGCGAGACCAGCGTGCCGGGAGTGAGCGTTCCGGTGAAAGTCCGGGCTATGTTTTGGAACTGCTGGCCGATGGCGCCTGTGGATGGGAAGGTGCAGGTCGAGCCGTCGACTTCGATAGATCCATTGCCCGCGTATGGTTGCTGCGAGCCGGTGATTGCGAGAAGAACTTTGACCGTGGTTCCGTTCGGCATAGCGGCTGAGGCGAGGGTGAGATTGTTTTTGGAATCGACGGCGCCGGTGATGGTTACGACCTGATCGAGGCCGCACTGCGTTGGCTGGGCGAGGTTCGCGAATCGGAATGTTCCGGCAACCTGGTTGCCGGTGCTCTGGAGCGCACCGAGAAGCAGGACTCCCACCGGAGGAACGATATTGGAGATGACATTGGATTGGATTTGCCAGTTGCCGGTGAGATCGAGAGGAGCAGAGTTGGAGGTGGAAGTGGTGGGTGGGGAACCGCAGCCCACCAGAATCATTGAAGCCCCAAAAAGAACGAAGAAGGCTTTCGCGTGCATGACGCGACAAGTATCGAATATATTCCCCTGCCCGTCAAACGAGCCCGGTGACCATTTTGATGCGGCATAATTCTGGATGAGATACTAAGAGATGACGAAACCCGGACAAAGTCTTGTATTGACCGATCGCTTGACGCGCGCCGTCGACTATGCGCGGAAATTGCACACGGAAACTCGCAAGGGGTCGCAGATCCCCTACATGGCGCATCTGCTGGGCGTGGCGGCGCTGGTGATGAGCGAGGCCGGCCGTTCGGTTCCTGTGACCGAAGATATGGTGATTGCCGCCGTTCTTCACGATACCGTGGAAGATCATGGCGGCAAGTCCCGGCTAGACGACGTGAGAAAGTCTTTCGGCGCGGATGTGGCGCGGATGGTTGAAGGGCTGTCGGACACACTTGCCGAGGATCACGACCAGAAAGAAGGCTGGGAGGAGCGCAAAGTCGGGTATCTCAGGAAGCTGCGCAATGAACCGGAAGACGTGCTCCTCATTTCTGCGGCGGACAAGCTCTACAACGCCAAGGCGGTCCTTGACGACTACAAGGAAATCGGGCCGGAGGTCTGGAAGAGATTCAAGCGTGGGAGAAACGAGCAGCTCTGGTATTTCGATTCGCTCATTGCGGTTTTTCAACTGCGGATGAGCAACCGGATCGTCGACGAGCTGCAGCGCGTTGTGGCGGAGCTCGCGTCGTTGAGCGCGAGCGAGGCATCGAAGACAACCGCCCGGAAGGTGGTTGGACGTGAGCCAAACGATAAGTGAGATGGAAAGCATGAAGCGGAATCTCGATTGCGGGTTGAGGGTGCTGCGCAGGCTGCACGGCGTCGCAGGCTTGCTGAGCCTGCTGCTGGCTTGCGCGATGGCGGCGGGAGCACAGCAACCGGCACAACAGCCAGCGCAGCAGCCGGCGCCGGGACAGAAGGTGATCCAGTCGAAGGCCGAATACGATGCCTATATGTCCGCCTTGAATACGCAGGACGCCACTGCGCGTGCCGAGGGGCTGGCGGCCTTTGTGCAGAATTATCCGACGAGTGTGGTCCTAGGTGGCGCCCTGGAGCAGGAGATGGCGGCGTGGCAGGCGGCGGGCGACTCGGGCGAAGTGAAGAAAACGGCTAAGCGGCTGCTTGATCTGGACCATGGCAACATTCGTGCGCTGGGCATCGTGGTGGCGCTCGACCGGGTGAGCGCGACGCAAGGAGACCAGGCAGCACTCAGCGAGATGTGCGCCGATGCTTCCGGAGGAATGCTTGCGGTTCCCATGTGGCAAAAGCCGGCAAACATGGCACAGGCCGACTTTGTGTCGTTAAGCAAGCTCATGAACGCTCTGTTCACCGGGGCAGAGGGCTTTTGCATGGTGCAGAATAAGGATTATTCGCAAGGAAAGAAATGGCTTACGCAGGCCTTGCAGATTGACCCAACCAGCGCACAGGATGCGTACGAGCTTGCGATTGCGGACCTGGAGACGACACCGCTTGACACAAATGGATTCTGGTACTGCGCCAGGGCGATTCAACTTTCGAAGAGCGCGGCCTTCCCGCAGGATGCGAGCGACATGGAGAAGTACTGCAAGGGGAAATACACGACGTACCACGGCGCCGATGAGGGGTGGGACGCGCTGGTGGAATCGAGCGCGACGCAGGATGCGCCTCCGCGGGATTTTGGAAAGCAGATCAAGCCGGCGCAAAAGTAGGGTGGATTGGTGGTCCCACCCTTCGCAAAAAGAGCGCGCGAAGGATGGGGCAACACGGCGGGACAGCGGCTCTGTTATATCTAAATTCATGCAGGTTCACCTTGTCAGGCGCCTCATTTGCGGTGCCGCGGCCCTGGCCTTCACCATCCAACTCTGCGCACAGCAAACTTCAGACACGTTTCGATGGATCGACTTTCACTCGCCGAAGGATCAGAACATCGTTGCGTGGGTCACGCGATCCATGCAGGTGGAGGACTGGACGGCGATCCGCGAAATCGGCGTGGAATATGACGCGGCGCTCGTGGTCACCAGCGACCGCACCAATCCGCAAGCGCCGCCGAGCAGCGACACGTTCACCATCTGGAACGTCTCGCTTACCAGCCACGTGGTGGCTCCGCTGCTGAAGGGTGTGAACCTGCGGTGGCTGGACTGGGAGCACTTTGAGCAGGGCAAGCCGGAAGAGCTGACGATGCTCTACGACAATTGCAGCAACTGCGCGGCGAGCACCTACTTCACGGCGCTCTATTACGATCTTCCGCATCACATGTGGGCGGCGCGCTGGATACGCGGAGGGCAGGGCGCCCTGGCATGGAGCGCGGTTCCGCCGAGCAGCAACGGGATTGTGTGGACGCAGGTTTATGCCGAGCTGAGCGGAGGCAACGGGGTGGCGGAACTTTGCACCTGGAACCACTTCGACTTCGGAAAGCTGAAGCCGCCGAGCAACACCATTTTTTGCTACGATGTGGACCCTCTCAGCGGCCTGGACCGGACGGTGGAAGTGACGGGAAGAGAGAACGAGGAGGCAATGGAGCTGCGCCTCTGCCGGGGCCAGGACACAGTGCAGGGCGTGGTGCGGGGACAGGATTCGGCGCTTTGCGAACAGTTATTGAACAAGGAACCGCAGCGCAAGCCTGCAACCACGCCGCCCGCGAACAACGTTGGGCATTCGTCGCCGCCGGGCGGCCGGCACTAAGGACGGGGCGTTCCCTGCGGAGCACGAAATCATCAGGGCTGAAACTCGAATTCGAGTTTTTGCGAGACAAAGCCTCGCCGACGGCCCGCATCCAACGACTCATGGAAAACCAGGCAGAACAGCAAGGCGCAGTGTTCCCTGGGCGGCGGAATGCGCTTTTTGAGCCGGCGCGTGAAGCGATCGATTTGAGCCGTGCATGAACGCGAGAGACGATATTCGTGGCCGCAGCGTGGCATGGGTCTTTGCCGCAAGCACAATCCTGCTGTGTTGCGCGGCCTGCGGCGGTTCGCAACACATTGCGACTTCGGTTGCAAGCACGGTGTCATCGGTTTCAGTGTCCTGCGCGCCGGCGTCGATCGCTCCCGGCGCGACTTCGCAATGCAGCGCCACATTGCAGGGTAGCGGCTCAGCCAATCTGGCGGTGACGTGGTCGGCGAGTGCGGGAAGCATCAGCTCCAGCGGAGTCTTCACCGGACCGGCTTCTCCCGGACAGGTGACGGTGACAGCCACCAGCGTTCAGGACGGCACAGTCTCGGGCACCGCAGCGGTGACCGTCGCATTCATGATCCCGCCCAGTAAGCATGTGGTCATGGTGCTGGAAGAAAACCAGAGCTACTCGACGGTGGCGGGCAACACAACGGACTGGCCCTATTTGAATGCATTGATCGGCAAGGGAGCCCTGCCGACGAACTACTACGCAGACACGCACCCCTCGATTGGCAACTATTTCATGCTGACCACCGGCCAGATCCTGACCAACGACGACAGCTCGACACAGGTGTGGAACGTAGACAACATCGCGCGCCGCATGCTCGCAGCCGGCGTTTCGTTCCGGGTGTACGCGGAAGGGATCACGCAGGGTTATGTCGGCGGGGACACGGGTCTCTACGTGATCCACCACAATCCGTTCGCCATGCTCTCTGACGTAGCCGGCAATGCGCAGGTGGCTGGGCAGACGATCTGGCCGTTTTCGCAATTTGCCGCCGACGTGGCCGCAAACACGCTGCCCGAATTTTCATTTATTGTGCCCAACGTCGACGACGATGCGCACGACGGCACGCCGCTCGAAGCCGACACATGGCTGCAGGCGAATGTGGTCGCGCCGCTTTCCAGCACTGCAGCATTCCAAGCCGGCGGCGACGGCATCCTGATCATGGACTTTGATGAATCCCTGGACAGGGACACCGCGTACGGCGGAGGTCACGTGGCGCCGGTGCTCTGGGGTCCGGATGTGAAAGCCGGGTACCAGCAGACCTCCGCGACGATTTACCAGCACGAAAGCATGTTGCTGACGGTGATGGATGCGCTGGGGCTCACCAATCCGCCTGGCGCTACGGCCAATGCGCCGCCGATGGGAGAGTTTTTTGTGCAGAAGTAAATTTAGCTGAATTCGATTGGCCCATGCCTGCTGCGCCACCCGGTGGCCGCCAGAGACGCTGGCTGACCGCAGTTCATTGACAACCGACAAGTTACGGCTGAGGGGAACTATTTCAAGGGAATTCGAGACTTAGCTACCCGCGGCGGTGTTTAATCAATTAGAAGGTTGGAGGGTAAGATGAACACACTTCCTCGAATCGCGCTTTACACCTCGCTCGCTGCCGCAGTGGTCTTCATTTTGGCGGGATCACAGTCCAAGTTCACTTCGTCTGGATCAGTCGTCAGTGCCGCAGTGGCGGGTGCGCAGGATCAGGCGCCTCCGGCGGATCAAGGGCCGGATCCTGCCGCCGTAAACCAGGCGCCATCGGGTCCCTCGTACACCACAGAGGCCCCGCCGCTGCCCGACCAGTCGGCTGCTCCGGGCCAGGCTCCTGATGACTCCGGGTACGCCGAGCAGCCAACGGAAACAGCAGACCAGCCACCGCCGCCGCTGCCCGACTACCAGCAGCCACCGCCGCCGGGCGATGACTACATCTGGACGCCGGGCTATTGGGCGTGGGGACCGAACGGCTATTACTGGGTGCCGGGGGCTTGGGTCGAGCCACCTTATACGGCAGCGCTGTGGACGCCTGGCTATTGGGGCTTTTACGGCGGCCGGTATATGTTCTATCCCGGCCACTGGGGCATGCATATCGGCTTCTACGGCGGAATCAATTACGGATTTGGCTACGTCGGCCTCGGCTATGAGGGGGGCTACTGGCACGGCAACCACTTCTTCTATAACCGCGCGTACAACAACATCAATGTGCGCTCGGTGCACAACGTATACAGCTATCACGCCAACGTGCATGTCGAGAATGTTCCCCGCACGAGTTATCGGGGCGGGCAGGGCGGCGTGCAGGTAAGGCCAAGGCAGTCGGACGCGTCGGCATGGCATGAGCCAACGGCTCCGCGGATGAGCTCGCAGGTGCAGCACGCGCAGACTTATGGCGGGGTTCGCGGCCAATTTGCGGCCCAGAATCATGGCAGGCCTGCTACTCCAGCCATCAGCAAGCCGCTGCCAGCCGACCGCAATGTGCAGCCTACGCAGCGGTGGCAGAATCAGGGCGGGTCGCAGAATCGTGGCGGTTCGCAGAATCATGGCGGGTCGCAAAATCGCGGCGGGGGCCAAGGCGACCAGCATCACCGGTGAGATGACCAGCCGGAACGGCGAACACCCGGGCCACTAGCGAAGTGCCCGGGACTAGCCGGCCCCTGCATCACTCCCCTGAGAGCACATGGATGGCGGCGAGGTTGCGGACCCAGCGCGCCGGGCGCTTCTCGCGCGTGTCGATCAGCTTGAGCGGGCCGTCGGCGGTGAGCGGCTTGCCGTTTTCGGTGTCGGCCACAATCACCGTAGCATCATGCAGGCTGGGGTTTACCTCCGCGACTGCGTAGACTGCTTCATAGCCGTCGGAGCCAACGGCGACAAGATAAAGCAGCATGTCTTTGCCGTGCGGGACGGCGGGCACGCCCAGTTGCGTGAGCAGGTCCATTAGCGGCACGCCGGTGTAGGTTTCGGTGGCCTTGGTGTGCTCATTGTTGACCGTCACAGTGGTTTGCGGCATGGCGGCGAGTTGCGCCGCGGTCCAGTCGGTGGACTTGTCGCCGAATGCGACGCGCAGCACGCCGGGCGGAATGGGAGCGGCATTGCCATGATCCATCGCGCCGTGCATCATTCCCATGCAGTTGCTCATGTTCATTTGCTTTGCGGAGCCAGCCGGTTGACTGGCGCTGGCCGGTTGGCTCATATCCATGCCGTTCATTGACCCCGCAGGTTGGTTCTGCGGCTGAGTCTGAGCCGCGGCCAGTGCAGCCATAAAGGCGATGTTAAAGAGTGCAAGTTTCATCATTGTCTCGATTCTCGTCCTTGATCGTGTTATTACCTGCTTTGCTGATTCGTTCGAATGCATGCGGAATACGATGCCAGGAATTGGTCGCGCAGGCGGCGATACTCCTCGATCGTTTGGAATTTGCGGTCCTGCGGTTCCTGATTCAGCATGTAGATCGTGGTCACGGCGTGAGCGGGGTCGTCAAACAGGAGATAAATGCCGAGCACGCCTCCTTCCAGCTTCTCCCGATCCAGCCCATGTGCCTCAAAGCCATTCAGAGGAGAGTGTAACGACGTGTTCATGATATTGCCGTGCCCGAGATTCTGCAGGTTGTCGAGCAGGAATTGCTTGAGTTGCGCGTAATTTGCGGCGGGCAGCAATTCTGCTTTTACATTAGCGTAGAAATCGGTGCCGGGATAGGCAAACATGATGCGCAGGCCGGCCTCAAGGTTGATTTGCCGGGAGCCGGAATCGGTTTCAACTTCGCGTGAAGTAATCTCCGAAGCCAATGGGTCGACCTGAACGACCTGAAGCCCGTCAGAAAAGTTGCAAGTTGTATAGGGCGTCAAGGCTGCCATGCCGGGGGAAGGTTGAGCGGGCAGAAGTCCGACTGTACCCGCCAGAAGAGAAAGGACAAAGGACGGAAGGAAGGCTTTCAAGGGGCGAGTGCGAATCATGATGGTCTCGCGCATCATCGTATACTACGGGTATGTCGATTGTGCGCAACATCGCGGGGATCGCCAAGGGTATGAGCATCACCTTCCGCGAGACTTTTGAGCCGACGCAGGTAGAAAATTACCCTGACGGCCCTGGGCCGACGCGCGGTGCGGTGTTTGAGCAGCGCTACCGCGGGGCGCACATGCTTGAGCGCGATGAGAACGGCTTGGAGAAGTGTGTGGCGTGCTTCCTGTGCGCGGCGGCCTGTCCGGCAAATTGTATTTATATTGAAGCGGCGGAGAACACGGCCGAAAATCGCATTTCGTCGTCGGAGCGTTACGCGAAGGTCTACAACATCGATTACAACCGCTGCATTTTCTGCGGCTATTGCGTTGAAGCGTGCCCGACCGATGCGATTACCCACGGGCATGGATTCGAGCTGGCTTCGCTGAACGCGACCAACATGGTGATGCGCAAGGAAGACATGCTGGTGCCGGTGGCGGCGCTGACTGCAAAGTAAAAGATCCTGCACGAAACCCACTCTTCCGGGAATTGCCATAACGCTCAAGTTCTGGTGCACTCCTGTCGATAAATTCATTGGCAGTTGCGTCACTGTGCTCGATTCCGCGAGCAGCAGGGCTTGCAGGGTGCGGCAGAGCGCGCCGACGTGCCTGCGGGGAGAAAGAATGGAATTCCGGCGGATTCCCGGCATGTTGGTTCCGCTGGCGGTGGCGTGCCTGGCGGCGCGCGCACAGGGGCCGCCACGGGAAACGCCACGCATGCTGACGACGGCGCAGGAGGTGCACAGCCTGACCCCCGAAAAAGCGGCTCGCGCCTACCCGGTTTGCTTGCACGCGGTGGTCACCTACTACGATCCGTATATCGATACGCGCCATGGCGCGCTTTTCGTTCACGACGCCAGCGGCGACGTGTTTATCTCTGTCCCGGCGCGGCCCATTCTGCCGCTCAAGGCCGGCGCCCTGGTGGCGATTAACGGGGTGACCGGGCCGGGCGACTACGCGCCTATCGTGGAGCGCGCGTCGGTGCGCGTGATCGGGCAGTCGCATCTGCCTCCCAATCCGCCGCAAGGGACCCTGGCGCAGATGCTCACCGGGGCGATGGATGCGCAATGGGTTCAGGTGGAAGGGCGGGTGCGCTCAGCGCATCTTGGGACCAACAATGTAGTGCTTGAGATCGCCACCGATGGCGGGACGCTGAGCGCCATTTCCACGCGTGAGGGCAGCGCCGACTACGAAGCACTGGTCGATTCCCTGGTGCGCATCCGCGGCAACGCGGCCCCGGTCTTCAACCAGCGGCGCCAGATGGTGGGCGTGCACATGTTCTTCCCGTCGCTGCATGAAGTCCGGGTCATCCAGGCAGCGCCACTCGATCCTTTTGCCGTGCCGGCGGTTCCCGTTTCGCAACTGTTCCGTTACTCGCAGGATCCCGGACTCTTGCACCGGGTTCACGTGCGGGGCAGTGTAACGCTCGATTGGCCGGGAAGCATGCTCTGCATTGAGGACGGCAAAGACGGCATCTGTATCCAAACCGCACAGGCAACTCCAGTCGCGACCGGGTCGCTGGTGGACGTTGTTGGCTTTCCCGCGATCAGCCAGTTCAAGCCGACGCTGGAGGACGCGACCATTCGCGAAACAGGGGGTCCAGTTTGGCCGGTGCCGCCTGTTTCCATCACGGCAGACCAGGCGATCCGCGGAAACCTCGACGGGCGTCTCGTCCGAATCGATGCGGAGCTGATCGGCCAGGATCTTACATCCGCGGAACCAACGCTCATGCTGCGCACGGGCCGCTTCCTGATCCCCGTCATGCTGCCCAAAGACGCTGCCGCAGGCGCCGCAATGCGATGGAAAGACGGGAGCATCCTGCGCATGACCGGGGTTTGCATTGTTCGCGTGGATTCTTTAAGAACCAATCTTGGAGAAGGCGCGGTGCGGCCGGGGTCTGTCGACATTCTTCTTCGCTCCGTCGATGACATTGCCGTTCTGCGAGCTCCTTCCTGGTGGACGCCCGAGCATACGCTGGAAAGTTTTGGCGCGACCGGAATGCTGGTGCTAGCTGCCCTCGGCTGGATTGTCTTCCTGCGCCACCGTGTGCGGCAGCAGACCCGGGCGCTCCGCGAGAGTGAGGAACGGCTGCGCCACCTTTCGGAGCACGATGCTCTCACCGGCCTGCCCAATCGCATTCTGCTGAACGATCGGCTGCAAATTGCCCAGGCGCGCGCAGCGCGGTTCCAGACATGCTTGGGCCTGTTGATGGTGGATGTGGATGGATTCAAAGAAGTGAATGGTGCACTCGGCCACCAGGCAGGCGACAATCTGCTGCGCGAATTGGCAGGCAGCCTCGGCGGGTGCGTGCGATCGACCGACACCGTGGCGCGCATCGGCGGTGACGAGTTCGTTGTGCTTTTACCGGATCTGCGCATTCCCGTGGAAGCGGAGATGATCGCGGCGAAGATCGTTGCTGCCGCATCGGGTCCAATGGCAATCGATGAGGCGCAAACGGCAATCACCGTGAGCATCGGAGTGGTGACGGATCGTGACGGCAGTTGCGACGAGCAGGCGCTGATGGAGCATGCCGACCAAGCCATGTATGCAGCAAAGAAGCGGGGCAAAAATGGTTTCCAGGTCTACTCGCCGGGACTCGCGGAGGATCGTGGCGGAGGTGAGCGCGCGTTGCGGGGCGCGCCTGGAGTTACGTTGTCGACGGGCAGAGCGTAAAGCTTGCGGTCGGCATTCGAAGAGTACCGCTTGGGGAGTGAGGGAAAGGAAACTCACGCTTCGAGAGCGCTGGTCGGCAATGTGGGTGTAAGGATCGCGATTGCCGCGGTCATTTCGGAAAGTGCGGGCGGCTGGATGTGATCCAAAACACAGACTGGCAGGAGCCTGATCCGTATCCTCGGGTCAGGACGTGAGACAGCACACCCAATTCGTTGCCATTTTGATGGTTTGCCTCGTTGCGGTTTTGCCGGCGATGGCGGGGTTGCCTTGCACAGCGGGAATGCACGCGAACTGTGCTCCCGGCTGCCCGATGGCCATGAGCGGCATGGGAGCGGATTGTCCCATGGCAAACCAGATGGCTGCGGGCAATTGTTTGCGGGACTGCTGCGCCAAGATTCATCCTCAAGCCATCGTTCTCCCGGCTGTTGTGACGAAACTGCATTTCGGCCTGCCGGCCTCGCTTTCTGCGGTTTCTGCGGAAATCGTAGCGGCAAGAACGGATTTCGCGCCACGGCCTCCCGTCACGGCCGAAACGGACCCTCCCCCGCTTTACCTTCTGAACCAGGTCTTCCGGATCTAAAAATCTCCTGACGTGTGCGCAGTTGAAGCGGCCTCGCACGAGGCCAAGCGATCCACAGTTCCATTCACATCAAGGTCACGTCAAGGAGAATTCCCATGAAACGTACACTCGCATTTCTTTCTTTTGCCGCCGTCCTAGCCATCACCGCACTCGCGCAGACCTCGCCTCTCTCGGCGAAGGCGACTTATTGCAATGATTGCTGCCATGGCAAGTGTGGCCAGACTTGCTGCCAGGGTGGTTGCACCGATAGCTGCTGCCAGAGCAAGTAACCTGAACGAAAGAGGTCCGGATCGTTAGGTGATCCGGACCTCTTTTGAACTGCCGAAGCAACGGCATGCTTCTCGGGAGCTGGTCGGCGTCCCGTGCTGCCGCCGCTCCGGCTCGGCGCGCTCTGCCTCCCGGTCGAGCGCGACACCTGGGGGCCCGACAGCTGGCCTGACGATCATCGCCCGACGACCAGGGTTCGACGGTTAAGGCTTGACGATCTTCTTGAGCCGCGGATCTTGCCACAGGCTGGCGAATTCCTTGTCGCTGTACACGTCAGCCATTTGAGGGTAACGTCCGTCCTTGGCGCGCTGCAGGTAATCGAGGGCTCCGTCCAGATTGCCTCTTTTCGCGTACAATCTCGCAATCAAGTAATCCGTGCGCGCCCGCTGTTCTGGCGTCTTGACCTGGGCGATCACACCCGCCTCACCGGAAGAGAAAATGTCGGGGTCAAGTTCAAGCGCCCTTCCGTACTCGGTCATAGCGCGGTCGATCTGCTCCAGCCCAGCCCAGGTCTCCGCCATATTCACATGGAAGGCCGCGTTCTGTTCATCGATCTCCAATGCCTTCTTCAGATAGCCAAGCGCAGACTTGTACTTCTTCTCAAGGCAGAGCAACGCGCCTAGATTGTTGAGTGCGGTCGCGTTTTTGGGGTCAGCCTTGATGGCCTGCTGGAAGCTCTTGCGCGCAGGGCCCTGTTCATTCAGCTTCAATTGGACGATGCCCAGCTTGTTGTAGATTTGCGAATCCGGGGTTCCGGTACGGAGAGCCTTCTGGTAATAAGCGGCAGCGGTCGCCCAGTCGTTGCGGCCACGGGCTGCGTCCCCTTTTTGTTCAGCGGCCTTCGCAGTCTCAAGAGTGATCCCCTTGGGCAGGTCGCGGAACGGAGCCCTCCATCCATACGCGGCAGCGCAGGACATCAGGCTCATTGCGGTGATGATGGTTGCCAGTCTCTTCATGGAATTCCTCTTTCTCGATCCGGGGCACTTGAGGGAGGGCTGCTCGTTCTGGTGCTTGTTGGATCGATTTGAGTAGAGACCCGACTGTTGCCGGCGCACAACGCTATACCTGCTACATTTCCGTGGCAGGTGCGTTACCGATTGAAGCTTCGCTTGCAGAGACTTGTGGTTCAGCAGGTTAGGGAGACCGTGAAACCTCGGCTCGAGGGAATTGGCGAGAGGTGTGAACGGGGTTACCTGCCGTTAAATGGTCCCTGTGAGGCGCTGACTACACCGTTAAAGGCTTTTCGAGCAGCAAACTCGCGCTAACATTACAATCGATTCAACGATCCCAGAACAGGCGGAAGGCGGCGAAAGATGGCCGTGGACAGCGCCGAGACGATCGAACTCATCGAGCAGCGCGCGGAATTGAAAGCGGTGCTTGAGTCAAAGGGGTTCGCCCGTGCTCCGACGCTGGCGAACCTTCTCTCCTATTTGTGCGAAAGACTCTTTGCCGGCGAGGCAAACCAGATCAAGGAGTACTCGATCGGGGTAGAGGTGTTTCGCCGAGGGGCCGAGTTCGATCAGGATTCGGATTCCATTGTTCGCGTGGAGGCGAACCGGCTGCGCCGGCGCCTCGCCGAATACTACCAAAGCGAAGGCGCGGCAAACAGGCTGCACATCACCATCCCAATAGGCCAATATGTTCCCAGATTTGGGCGCAATGCCGGGCCAGCCGAAGGAGGTCTCGCCTCGGAGCCGGGCACAGGCACGTTGCGCAGCAAAGACGCGACGGGCGCGCCCAGGCGGCAGTTTACTGAGTTTGCCCGACGCTGGTGGTGGCTTGCCGCAGCGGCCCTGGTTGTGGTGCTGGCGCTCGGGCTTACTTGGCGCATTACGCGGCAGGGGAGGCAGGCGCAGCCGAAGGTTGAATCGACTCCCTTTGCTGTAGCGTCGAACGATTTTGGACTCGGGCCGCCGAGTGGAACAGAATTACGCATTCTGGCGGGAGTAAACCGGAGTTTCGTCGATCATGCGGACAAGCTTTGGAGCGCCGACAACTGGTACAACGGCGGGACCGCGGTTAAAAGCTCGGACCAACACATCGCGCGCACGCTCGATCCGGGATTCTATCGGACGAGCAGGCAGGGTCAGTTTCGCTACGACATTCCGCTGCACAAGGGGATTTACGAACTGCGTTTGCACTTTGCCGAAACAATCTACGGGCCCGAATCTGCAGGAACAGGAGGAGAAGGCAGCCGCATCATGACTGTGCGAGCCAACGGCAAGCCTCTGCTCTCGGGTTTTGATGTGGTCGCCGACGCGGGCGCCGGCTCAACCGCCGACGTCAAGGTGTTCTCCGACATTTCGCCGGCCGCGGATGGGATGCTTCATCTTGAGTTCGCGGCGGACAATGGGCAGCCGGCGATTCTCTCAGCGATTGAGATCCTGCCGGGAATCCGGGGGCGCATTCGTCCTGTTCGCATTCTGGCGCGGCAAACGCCTTACTACTCCAACGACAGCCGCTGGTGGAGTCCCGACAACTACTTCGAAGGCGGACAAATGGCAGCGTACTCGTCGCCGGTGAACGGAACGGACGATCCCGAGCTATATGAGACGGAGCGCTGGGGGAATTTCTCTTATGCCATCCCTGTATCGCCGGGAAAATACGCCGTGAACTTGTATTTTGCGGCGCGCCACGGCGCCTGGGACGAGCCCTCCTCGGATGCGCTCGAAGGCAAGCCCGGAGTTGACCATGTCTTCAATGTGTTCTGCAACGGGAAGGTTCTGCTTGGCAACTTCGACCTGGCGAAGGAAGCGAGCGCTTCCGACGTTGTGATTCACAAATTCGCTGGCGTTGAACCGAACGCCCAGGGGAAGCTGCTCCTGAGTTTCGTGCCGGTGAAGGGATACGCCACAGTTACGGGGATTGAAGTACTGCCGCAGTAGGGGCTGGCAGGGAACAGAGAACAGGGAGCAAGGGAGCTAGGGAGCGGAACGAAAGGGAATAGGGAGTAGCCAGTAGGGAGTAGAAAGACAGAGAACAGAGAACAGAGAACAGAGAACAGAGAACGGCTCGCCGCTAGCTCGCGCCGGTGAGCAGACCGCGCATGCGCATTTCTGTCATGACCCGCTCCACCTTCCAATCGAGCGCACCGGTGCCGTCGATGACGAGATCGGCGTTTGCGGCGGAGGGCCGCACGTAGGCCTCGCTCGCTGGGCGCACGGTGAGGTTGTATTGGTAGCGCACCATTTCCGCGGTGCGACCGCGCTCTTCCATGTCGCGCTTGAGCCTGCGCTCGAAACACAACTCATCCGGCGTATCGATGTAGACGCGCAGGTTGTAGAACGGAGCGAGTTCGGGATAGTGGAGCGCGAAGAGGCCTTCAACGATGAGGAACGGTCCGGCGGCAACCTTCTGCGTGCGGCCTGTCATACGCGTGTAGGTGCCGAAGTCGTAGCAGGGCCGCTCGATGGTTTCGCCACGGGCCAGCGCTGCGATGTGCGAGGCGAGAAGAGGGACCTCGATCATGGCGGGGTCGTCGAAGTTCTTTTGCACTCGCTCTTCAAGCGGCATGTGCCCGAGGTCGAGGTAATAGTCGTCGAGATGGAAGCGAAGGCCGCCCAGGGTGCGTGCCAACTGATCGGCAAGCGTGGTTTTGCCTGAGCCGGAGCAACCGGCGACGGCCAGCACAGTGGGCGGAAAAGGTAATAGCGGCAGGGTGTCGACGGTTTCGCGGGCATGCTTGCTGTTAGCGACCGGGCTCACGATTCTGCGCCCACGGTTGCGGGGATTCGGGGCGCGAGGCGTTTGAGCAGGGCGGCGAGCCGGTTTTCGACCTGGCGTCCAGTCTCGGATACCTCTTCATGACTCAGCGGAGTGGAGCCGAGCCCGGCGGCGAGATTGGTTACGCAGGAGATGCCCAGCACTTCAATCCCCATGTGCCGCGCGACGATGGTTTCGGGCACAGTGGACATGCCCACCAGGGTGGCGCCGAGCGCGCGGAAGGCGCGAATCTCTGCGGGCGTCTCAAAGCTGGGCCCGGGCGTGGCCAGGTAGACACCTTCCTCGAGCGAAAAGCCTTCTTCGAGCGCGGCCTTCTTGGCAAGCGCGCGGAGGGCCTTCGAGTAGGCCTCGGTCATGTCGAAGAAGCGCAGTCCCGCAGCGGGCCGTACGGCGAAGCGCGGCTCATTGGGGCCATTGAGCGGATTCCAGCCCATCTGGTTGATGTGGTCGGCAAGCAAGACCAGTTGGCCCGGGTGGTATTCGGCGTGAATGCCACCGGCCGCGTTGGTGAGCACCACGACGCGCACGCCCAGCAAGCCCAGTACGCGCATGGGAAACGTGACCTCGAGCGGCGAGTAGCCCTCGTAATAGTGGACGCGCCCCTGCATGATGACGACCGGAGAGCCATTGAGCGCGCCTGCGACGATGCGGCCGGAGTGGCCTTCGACAGTGGATTGCGGGAAATGCGGAATCTCGGCATAGGGCACGATGACCGGGTTTGCGACTGCCTGTGCCGCGGCGCCCAGGCCCGAACCAAGGACAATGCCGACCTTGGGCGCGAGAGAGCCGAGGCGGGATTTCAAAAAGGCAGCAGCCTCTGCGACTTGGTCGTAGTAGGTCATGAGAAGAAAAAGCCGATGGCAGGCTTTTGGTCATTTTACAGGTTTAGCGGCTCGCCAAATGGTTGTGCAAATGGGGGTTCGGTGGGTGGAGGGCAGGGAGACGGCCGTCACATTTTGGAGATTTGATGCGGGGCTATAATTCCATCCGGCCCGGGCCTGCCGGAGGGCTTTTGGAGCCCAGAGGAAAACGGCAGGAAACCGGGGTATGGAGCGTGAGCAATGGCAACGCAGGCAGTAACGCACGAGTTGGTTCTGGCGCAGTGCATGTCGCGGCTGGGGACGGAAACAGCGTTTGAAGTGTTGAGCAAAGCGAAGGCACTGGAGCGGCAGGGCAGAAGCATCGTGCATCTGGAGATTGGCGAGCCGGACTTCGATACGCCGAAACACATTGTGGAAGCAGCCGTGGACGCGCTGCGCGCGGGATGGACGCACTATGGGCCGTCGGCGGGGCTACCGGAGTTGCGCGAGGCGATCGCAAAATATGTGAGCCGTACGCGCCGCGTGACCGTCACGCCCGAAGAAGTGGTGGTAGTCCCGGGCGGCAAACCCATCATGTTCTACACGATGCTCGCGCTGATTGACGAAGGCGACGAGGTCATCTATCCCAATCCCGGTTTTCCGATTTATGAGTCGATGATCAACTATGTCGGCGGCACGGCGGTGCCGATTCCGCTGCGCGAAGCGCGCGATTTTGCGATGGATGTGGATGAGATGGCGCGCCTGATCACTCCGCGGACCAAGCTGATCATTCTAAATTCGCCGCAGAATCCGACGGGTGGCGTGCTGGGGCGCAACGAGATTGAGCGCGCGGCTGAGGCGATAGGCGAGCGCAACATCATGGTGCTGGCCGACGAAATTTACAGCAGGCTGCAGTTCGAGGGCGAGCCATTCTCGATGATGAGCGTGCCCGGCATGCAGGAGCGCACGATTCTACTCGACGGCTTCTCGAAGACCTACGCGATGACCGGATGGCGCATCGGCTACGGCGTGATGCGCGCTGACCTTGCCAACCAGATCACACGGCTGATGACGAACTCAAACTCGTGCACCGCGAGCTTTACGCAACGCGCGGCGCTGGCGGCGCTGGAGGGCGACCAGAGCGCGGTGGACATGATGCGCGGGGAATTTGAGCGGCGCAGCCGAGCGTTTGTGAACGGGCTGAACCAGATCAAGGGATTCAGCGCGCGCATGCCCAAGGGCGCGTTTTACGTGATGGCCAACATTACTGGTACGGGATGGGCGTCGAAGCCGCTGGCGGATGCGCTGCTGGCGGAGGCCGGCGTGGCGGCGCTGTCGGGAACTGCGTTTGGGCAGTTTGGCGAGGGCTATCTGCGGTTCAGCGTGGCGAATTCCATGGAGAACCTGATGGAGGCGCTGAAGCGGATTGATGGGTGGGTGAAGGTGAAGTTATAGCGTTTGCGTTCCCACCCTTTCCGCGATGAAACCACGGAAAGGATGGGGCAACAGGCCGGAGGCCGGCGCGACACATACGGGTTTTGGCGCGAAGGAGAAAAGATAATGGCGCTACGAGATACAGCGACGGGGCTGGTGAGGAAGGAATACTCCATTGAAGAACTGCGCGATGCGGCGCGGATGATGCGCGGCTACGATCTTGTCGCGCTGTGCGCGGCGGGGTCCGGTCACCCGGGCGGCACGCTTTCGATCATGGATGTTGCGGCGGCGCTTTACCTGCGTGCGGCTGAGCATGATCCGAAGAATCCCGAGTGGCCCGATCGCGATCGCATTCTCTGGTCGGCGGGGCACAAGGCGCCGGCGCTGTATGTTTCGCTGGGGATGGCGGGATTCTGTCCGATCGAAGACGTTGTGACGCTGCGCAAGTTTGGCTCGGCGTTCCAGGGGCATCCGCACTGGCTCAAGCTGCCGGGCGTGGAGATTTCATCTGGTTCGCTTGGCCAGGGGTTGAGTATTTCAGTGGGCATGGCGCTGGCGGCGCGGATCGATGGGAAGCAGCACAAGATTTTTTGCCTGATGGGCGACGGCGAGCAACAGGAGGGCGAGGTGTGGGAGGCGGCGATGGAGGCCGGCCACTTCCACCTCGACAACATTATCGCCATTGTGGATTGCAACCGGCTGCAGATTGACGGCTGGGTGAAGGACGTGATGCAGGTGGAGCCGCTTGGCGCGAAGTATGCGGCCTTTGGCTGGGAGGTGCTGCGCATCGACGGCCACAACATGAGTGAGATTGTGGATGCGCTCGAGCAGGCGCGTGCAGTTCAGGGCAAGCCAGTGGTGATCCTGGCCGACACAATCAAGGGCAAAGGCGTGAGCTTCATGGAGGAACAGCCGGGATGGCACGGCAAGGCGCCAAATCGCGAGGAACTGACGAAGGCGCTGGATGATCTGGGGCTCGCGAACCTGCTGCCGGTGGAAAAACTGCTGGCGAAGGCGAAGAGCTGGCAGGACGATGCGACACGCGCAATCGAAGCAAAGATGCCGCGCTTCTCGCGTGACTACTGGTGGAATGCCGGCAGCGCCATGCAGGTGAAGATGGAGCCGACGCGCAGAGGCTTTGGCAAAGCGCTGGCTGAATGCGGAGACGATGAACGCGTGGTGTGCTTGGGGCTCGACATTTCGGGTTCGATCACGATTGCGGATTTCTACGCAGGCAAGCCGGAGCGGGCGAAGCGCTGGATCAGCATGGGAATTGCGGAGCAGTCGGGCACGGCCGCCGCGGCGGGACTGGCGCGCGAGGGCAAGCTGCCGGTGCTGGGGTCGTATGCAACATTCTCTGCGGCACGCAACCTCGACCAGATTCGCGTGTCGGTGTGCTACTCCAATTTGAATGTGTTTGTGGGCGGGGCGCACGCCGGTGTTTCGGTGGGCGCCGACGGCGCGACGCACCAGGCTCTCGAAGATTTGTTCGCGATGCTGGGGCTGCCCAATATGACGGTCGTGGTGCCATGTGATGCGATTGAAACACGCAAAGCGACAAAACATATGCTACTCGAACATGTGGGGCCAAAGTACGTTCGCTTTGCGCGCGAGGCCACGCCGATTGTGACCGACGAAGCGACGCCGTTCGTCTACGGGAAAGCCAATTTGATCCGGCTGCGCGCGGAGGGCCCGGAGTTTGCCAAGGCGTTCGAAACGCGAATGGCCGGCGACTGCGCGGACGAGCAGGAGGACCTGACCATCATCGCGTGCGGGCCGATGGTGCCTGAGGCGATGCGGGCGGCGTGGATCCTGAAGCACGAGTACGGATATGAGACGCGCATTCTGAATCTGCATACGCTCAAACCGATTGATGCGGAGGCGATTGTTCGCGCGGCGCGCGAGACAGGAGTCATCATTACCGCGGAAGAGCATCAGATCGGCGCGCTGGCGGGGCGCGTGAGCCTGGTTCTGGCCACGAATCCCAAGCTCTACGGCGTGCCGGTGATCACCAGCGTGATTGGCGTGAAGGACCGCTTCGGCGAGTCGGGCGCGCCGTGGGAGCTGGTGAAGGAATTCGAGATGAGCGCGGAGCACATGGCGCAAACGGCGCTGGAGCTGATGGCGATGAAGCGGCAGGCGGCCGCGCATCATCTGGCGATGGCGTAGGGGCAAGTGCGGGTCGGGAGACCCGCACGACAGCCGGACACCACCCCAAGGAACAAAGACCGTTTCTTGGGGACCCCGGGCGGCAGGCCGGCGCTACAACAAACACTCGGCGATGAGTTGGTCGCACTGACCGCTGATCTCTGTTCTTTATTCCGGTGGGCCCACTGTTACTACAAAATACGAGGCCGGCTCGGTCTGGCTGGCGTTGAAAATCGTGTGCTGATCACCGGCAATACAGAGGCCCATGTCGCCGGCAACCAGATCGCGGGTGACGCCCGCGGTCATGAGCCGCGCAGTGCCTTCGTGAATAAACCAAATCTCGGTGTGCTTGTGCGTGCCGATGGGCTCGGGCGGTGCGCCGGGCGCGAGATGCGTGAAGTGCGCCTCGAGACGAATGTTGTCGGGCAGCATGCCGATGAGGAAATGCTTCGACATGCGCGGCGACGGATGCGGGTTTGCGGCCTCAATGGGAGGGTAGCGGCCGGATACGAGTGGCTCAAGCGGTGCGTGTGCGGCGGGCGAGGTTGCGGGCGCCTGGCCTTTGGCGGCGGGCGCGAGAGTTGAAGCTGCGGCAAGCAGTGGAAGCAGGGAAGAGAATTCGCGGCGGTTCATGGGTGTCCTCACAGTTCGGTCAAGATAAAAGTCACGGTCGAGCGCGCTCGGGGTGTTGCACTTCAGTGGGCACATTCATCTGCACTTCGGCGCGGATTCATTCCTTCGGCAGGTAATCGGGTCCGACCGACTCCTCCATGAAGGCGAGCGAACGCGTGTAGAGTTCGTGCATCAGGCGCAGCGGCGAACCGAGATTCGGCTTCACGCGAAGCTGGCCGAGCGGCACGTCGTAGCAGGCGAATTTCTGCGCGGCGTCGTAGTGGAAGAGCTTGGGCGCGTGCTGCGTCACGGTGTCGAAGGCTTCGGCGAGCGGCTTGATCTGATCCGGGTCGGTGGTGAGAAGCGCGGCCTGCGCGCGCAGCCAGCGGTAGCGCCACAGGCTCATGTCGAGCGCGACGTTGCAGACGGCGAACTCGCGGAACCAATCGAAACGCGTGGCGATTTCTTCGGCCTGCGCCTGCGTTAGGTTTGGCTTGGCCGCCTCGAGCTCCGCAAACATGGCGTCGATTCCGGCAAGGCATTTTTGTTTTTCGGCGACGATCAGGTCGATGTTTTCTTTGGTGGGTTCGAGCAGCTTTGTGTATTCCGGCAGATAGTAGCGATTGGTATAGCGCAGCAGCGTTTCGCGACGCGCGATGTCACCGGCAAAATCGGAATTGGTGGACGAACCCTGGCCGAGCGGGGACCAGGTGAGATTTGCGGCCTGTTCCGAAAGCTGCATCGCTTTCGCCATGTGCGGCGCGGCTTGCGCGGAGTAGATTTGCGCGGCCCAGGCGGCATAGATGGCTTCGACGGTGGTGTTCCGGTCCCAGGTGAGCTCGCGCCAGGCGTAGATGTCCACACTGTTCAGGATGTCGGCGTACATGTCGTAGTTCGATTGCATGGTGCCGCCAGGCGTGATTTGTGCGCCGCCGTCGGAACCGATGAGGTCATGCGCTTTTTTCATGGTCCACGCGGTGTAGGCGACTGTAGCGGCAGGGAAGTAGTGGCGGCCGATGGTCTGGCCGACCATCTGATACTCGACAATCTCCGGGTGGGGCTTGCAATGACCGAGCAGCGTGGAGAAGCGCGGGTCGGGCTCGCAGTCGGAGTGATACACCTTGGTCTGCATCGGGATTTCTTTGGGTGTGTCGGTGATGACGCGCGACCAGAGTTCGTAGTGCGACTCGCTGAAGTTGCTGTATCCCGGAGCGTGCACATACTGATCGCCGAGCCAGTGCGGGCAGCCCGAGGACCAGGTGCGGAGGTGCAGCTTCTTGCCCGTGGGCTGAACGGCGGCATAGTAGTGCGAGATGGCCGCATGCAACTCGTTTTTGAACTGGTCGAGACCGTTCTGCTGGCAGCGCGGGTCGTGGCAGAAGATGCCGAACTGATCCCAAAAGGTGCAGGCTACGCCATCGGCCTGCGACTGGCGCGCGCACTCGCGCACGTAAGCTTCGAAGAGCTTCCACGTCGCGGGATCGGACGGGCAGAGCGCGGCCTTCTCCCACGAGTGATCTTCGGGAACGCCTTTGGCTGAGGGGCAGACGGCGAGAAACGCCTCGTAAAGCTCCGGCGACCAGCGGCTGAAGTTGTTGCCGTAGGGCAAGTCGGCGAAGACTTCGACGTCCGCATCGTGAAATTTTTTGACGAGCGCGGCGTTGCGCTTCATATCGTCAGCTTCGCCGGCGGCGAGGCGCTGCTGCGTGTCGGAGGAGAGCTTGGCGTAGACCTCGGGCATTTCATCTTTGAGGGAAACGCTGGCGTGAAGCGGCGCGACAAACGTGTTTGCGCCCAGCACCGACACCAACTCGGCGACACTGTGTTCGCGAGAATGTGAGGCGAAGCGAATGGCGAACTCGGGATTGCGTGTCCACGTTCCGTCAGTGCGATCGAGCCAGTGCGGGGTTTCTCCGGCGGCGAAGAGCAGGGAACGCGGGCGCGCGCCGCAAACGAGCAGGCCGCCATTCTGCGCCAGCACAGCGTATCCGTCGCGCTCAATGGGCCCCGTGAGCGTTGCCGAGACGCCCTTCGTTTCTTTCAGCGCGAGGACAATGAAGCTCTTGCGAAGTTTTGCTGCGCCCGAATAAGTGCGGATGGCGTCGGGCTTGAGGTTGATTTTCGTTGCCAGCGTCTCTGCGGCGCAGCGCACGGCAGGATGCGCGTCCTTAGGGATCAGGATGCCGGTGAATTTTGCGGGGGATTGCGCCAGCAGGTCGAGAGGGTCAGCCAGCGTGCCGGCGGCGGCGACAGAAGACGCGGTCTTCAAAAAGCTGCGGCGGGTGACGGGGAAGATTTCGCTCGCAGCATGCGTGCCGTTGGTTGGTTCCGTAGTCATTGCTGGTTCTCCTCCTGTTCTGCATCCTGCTGCGAGACCAGGCGCAAAGGGCCCAGGATTCCCGATGGCAGCGGTTCAAGATGATCCATATCCTGCGGCGTGAACTTCTCGCCGTAGCGCATGTTGAGCAGGCGGTAATCTGGCGCGGCGCGTCCGGCGAGCTCATTGATCGCGGTGTTGGCGACGACGATCTTCAGTTCATTTGTGCCCGCGTGAAGCAGCGGAGCGATGTTGAGCAGATAAGGCGGATGCCAAACATCGCCGGCCAGCTTGCCGTTGACGTAAACCTGGGCAACTTCGCGCAGCGGAGGGTCGTACCATGTGCGCGTTCCCGCCTGGTGAAGCTGCTCGCGGGGCACGGGCGTGCCCAGGCCGAAATCGAGCAAGACGTTTCCGGCCTTCGTCACGGGTTCTGGGATTTCAACTGTGCGCGTGTAGGTTGCCGTGCCGGAGTAATACTTTTCAGCTTCGTCGCCGGACCAGGAGTGGAGGGTCTGCATGGTTTCGGTGGCGCCGGTTTTTTCGAAAGCGACCTTCCAATCGTGAGTCAGGTCGATGGGCGCGAATTCTTTTGGCGCGGACTGATCGGGCGCCGGTGCATGGTGATCGCTGAAGATCACCACCTTCGATTCGTAGGGCGCAAGATGCATGCTCAGCTTGGAGCTTGTTCCTGCGTTGGTGGATTTGCCGGTGAAAGGATTCCAGAATTCGACGGCGGCCTTTGTGGTCCGGAAAGTTGCGTCGAAGGCGTGGGGGCGATTGTCGGTGTTGGCCAGGAAATAAATATCGGCGTCGGGCAGCTTGCGATGGATGAAGCCGACGGTGGGCGTTGCAGGAGAGATGGGGACATCCGGCTTGAGCACGGCGCCGATGGCTGCGCCCAGATCGCTCGGGCTGGCGACGAGTCTTGCACTCTTTGCATCGGGTGCAAAGAGATCCCGCGAAATTTGGTTTATGGGGTCGGAGTCGCGGGACAATTCGACAAAACCCGGTGCGAGCGAGGGAGGGCTCTTGACAGCAATCACGTAGCCGCCGCGGTTGGCGTATTCCTCTATCTTCTTGTAGGTTGCAATCGGAATGCGCTCAACGTTCGGCATCACAAGCACCGGATACTTGATGCCCACATGGTCGATCGCCGCCGAGTCGATGAAGTCGAAGTTGTAGCCTGCGTCGAGAAGTACGGGAGCGAGATCGGGCCCGAGCAGGACGCGCATTTCATCCGTGACCGAGACGTGGCCGGGACGGAATCTGGCCTGCCCGTCTTCTTCGGGCAGCAGGACGGCGATGTCGTTGGCGGGCTTTCCCTGGCGCAACAGGTAGCTCATGCGCGACATATAGCTCATCACGTCGGGCATCACGATCCACCAGGGATTGTGATTATTGAAGACGGCGGCAGCGTAGAACGACCATCCGGGATCGCCGGCCGATGGCGGCGAGTAAGGCCAGCCGTGGCCCACGAGCTGATTGATTCCCTGCAGAAAGAAGGTGTCGGCCTCGGCTTTCATATCGAGCGGAGTAGCGCGGAACGATGGCGAATGCAGCCACGTCCAAGTTTCGGACGAAGCGATAGGCCGGCCGTAGACGTGGCTGGCCGAAGTGGCCCAGCGCGTAAACGAAAAGGGACCATGCCACTGCGAGCCTTCGCCTTCGGGAAGATCGACGAGGGCATTGCTTGAGAGCGTGACGGCAGGCGAGCCGTAGCTTTGCGAGCGGAACTTTGTGCCGTGCTCATGCGCCCACGTGTTGAGCGGGGTGAGGTAGTGTTCGTCGATCAGCTCGGCGAGGGTGCGGCCCCAGTCATAACGCAGGTCGGCGGCCTCGGGCGTGGTGCCGGCCACCAGTTCGGGCAGATGTGGCGTGAGATCGTAACCGCGGCGGGCGCGGAATTCTTCAAGAAGATTCGAAGTCCAGTCGGACTCGTAGACTTCGAGGCTGTCGCTAAAGACCGAATAAGGTACGTTCTTGCCGCACGCCTCAATAAGTGGATCGGCGACGTGCTTGATGTGGTTCTGGATCGCCTCCATGCTGAAGTGATCGAGGACGAAGCCCTCGGCGCCGACGGCCGCGCGCTTCACCTGCTGGCCGGTGCGGCTGGAGATGAAAGACAGAGCGACGTGCGGGCCTGACAAATCTGCGGGCAGGGTCAGCCGGTATTCGCCGAGCGAATGCAATTGATGTGTGTGGTCGGCGTCATAATGTGCCGGAGTTCCCGACGCGAGAAATGCGGCGAGCAGTTTTTCTCCGTTGCGAATGGAGGGGATGGGAAGGGAAGTTGCGCCGTCGGGAACGGGTTCGGCCACGATGCGCAGGCGCCCGGCAGCGTCATTCACGGGTACATAGGATCCGCCGTAAGGCCAGCCGCTGCCGAGCGTGAGATTGAGGCGCATGTCGAGGTCGTGCGCGGTTTGCGCGGTGAAGCTGACCATGTCTAGAAAATCTTTCGAGAGATAAGGAAGGTTGCGGAAGCCCCTGGACGAATCGTCGAGCTCAAGCGCGTAGACGGGCTGGATTTCCGCGCCGCCGATGCCGCCGGCTTTCATGGTGCGCAGCTCGCGAGCGAGCTCATCCTTCTCAACCGCCGGGCCAAACCACCACCAGCGCACCATGGGGCGAGCATCACCGGGAGGAGATGAGAAACCTGCGCGGACGGCACCGAGCGGATCGGAATGTATTGCAGGTGGCTGGGCCGGAATCGACAGGGTGGGGGACAGGGCCAGGGAGAGCAGGACAAGAAAAAAGGAATGCGGACGGAAACAGGCCGCAGGCAAGCGAAGTCGGATCATGAAAACCCCCAGAAGATGGCGTGCCAGGCGCGCCTCCACGGTTTTTTGGAGAGCTTGAACGGGCGGGAAGCCCTCGGCGGACCATGTTAATTCGGCGACATACAAAAGGGGAAATAAAGTGCGGAGAGAAACTTCAAACGTGCCCAAGATGACGCAGCCGTTGTGGAATCGTTGTTCTGGAGTGGCGAAGGAAAATAATGTTTCTATTGACAACCACGCTCAGGTTCCGCTTAAATGCTTGGCTGGGGTTGGATCAGCTAGAACCTAGACGCGAAAGATCGCCCCGTTCGTAAATTAGCAAGTCCGCAGATCAAGCAAGCCAATTTTGAAGCTCAGCACCGCAAGTTAATGCGCGGCTATGTGCGTCAAGTTGCGCGAGAGTGCTGACCCTTCACATCAAATGGGGGTCCTTCAGTGTCCACGTTTAGGAGTCTTTCTTGTCTCGTTCCTTCGTTCGAGCAACGAAGCGCAAACCGGACCATCGCGATTCTCACGATGGCTTTCTTCGCAATCTGCCTGACCTGGAGCGCGTTGCCAGCCGCTGCGCAGACCGCAGGCGAGGGATCGATCGAAGGAACGGTGACGGATCCTTCGGGAGCAGTTGTTGCGAACGTTACAGTCACCGCGATCAGCACGACAACAGGTGTTGCGCTGAAGAGCACCACTACGCCGGAAGGCTTTTACGTCATCTCGCCGCTGTTGCCTGGAACCTACAATGTGACGGCCGGTGCCGCGGGGTTCCAAAAGTTCGCACAGCAAAACATCGTAATTACAGCGATGCAGGTGCTGGGCCTGAATATCCGGCTGACAGTGGGATCGGCCAATGAGCAGGTGACGGTTACGACGACTCCTCCCGAATTGGACACGACGAGCGCGACGCTGGGCGGAGTCATACAAAGCAATGTGTACCTGGAGTTGCCGATCCTGGTAAACAACCAGCAACGCGATGTGACCGCGATGTCGAATCTGCTGCCGGGCGCACAGCCGGGCGCGCGCTCCTCGCTGTTTTCGGGCACGGAAAGCCGGGTTGAGGAAGTGTACCTCGATGGCATTCCCATTACGACCGTGAGCCAGATTGGCGACAATCGCCCAGTCTTCAACGTGGTGCCGGCTGAATCGATCGGGGATATCAACGTGGTCACCAGCAGCGCGCCTGCGGAGTACCAGGGCGCGGGAATGGTGAATTACACAACGAAGTCCGGCGGGAATCAATACCACGGGTCAGTGGCCGATTTCATTCGCAACACGGCTTTCGATACGTGGGGGTTCACGGCGATCACGGCAACGAAGAAAGAAATCGTAAATGGCGTCGTGACCAGTGTGCCGGCAGGCAAGCCGGGAGATCACCAAAACGAACTGGCGGTTTCAGCGGGCGGCCCAATCTACATTCCGCATCTCATCAACGGCCACGACAAGCTTTTCTTTTTTGGCGCGTACGACAAGTTCCACGCGCGCAGTGCGCCGAATCCCGCGCAGATCACCATCCCGACAACAAAGATGCAGTCGGGGGACTTTTCAGAGCTTCTCTCATCGAACGGCGGCCCGGGCTATGTAATCTATGACCCGACGACTCAAGGGGCTTGCACGTCGCATAGCATCACGGGTCCATGCCGATATGCATTCGGGCAATCGTACAGCGGCACGCCGGGCCCCAACGGAGGTCCGACCGGAACGCCGACCAACATCATTCCTTCGGGCGAAATTTCACCGATTGCCAAATACCTCGAGCAGTGGCTGCCCGCGCCAACGACCTCCGGCATCAGCGGCAACTTTCTGGGCGGCCCGCCGACGGGCTACGACAACTGGCTTTACTCAGGCCGCATTGACTACAACATGACGCCAAAGCAGCGCATTTCGGTCGTGGTGACTGGCGGGAACCGCGTCGCCTGGCCGTTTACGCTAGGCGCCGCAGCCAACATGGCGCTGCCGATCCCATATACGGAGTCTGATTATTCAACCGTCGCCGGCCACTGGATCGACTTTGAGCACTCTTACACCTTCACACCGCACGTGGTGAACCAATTCCGCTTTGGCTGGAGTAACTTTGGCGGCCCTCCGCTGAAGAACCTGACGGAAGGCGTGAAGCAGGACGAAGCCGCCACGGCCGGCATCACGTTTACCGGCGTTCCTTCCAACGGTCAGGCAGTCACTGAATTTCCCACCGAGACCTTCAGCGGCGCAAATGCACCACAGCAGTGGGGAGATGGCGGATCTGGCCAGACATCAACCATCGTCAACGAGTCCTATACGGCGCTCGACAATCTGCTCTGGGTCAAAGGAAATCACGCCATGACCTTCGGCTTCCAGATGCAGGCGCTCGAGGACAACAACTCGTCTTACGATGGGCCCGCATCGTCACTCACGATGAATTGGAGCACCAACGAAACGGCCTGCATTGTGCCGGGCGGCAAGAATTCGAACTGCACCACCCCTGTTTCCGGCTCCGGCTACCTTTATGGCCCCAACAGTGGCTTTGCCTACGCCAGCTTCATGCTGGGGGCGGTCGACAGCACGGGGATTTCGCTGCAGCCGTTCTCGGTTCTTGGCGGCCGCTATCGCACATACTCTCCGTATTTCCAGGATGACTGGAAGGTGACACATAAGCTCACTTTGAATCTGGGCATCAGGTGGGACTACATTCCGCCGTATGAAGAAACACTGAATCGCTGGTCGTATCTGAATCCGAATATCGCGAATCCGGTGACGGGCAACAAGGGAGCGCTGGAGTTCGCCGGGACGTGAGGCGGGTCTGCTGTGAGCTGCAATTGCAGCACGCCTGTTCAATCCTTCTGGAAGAACTGGGGGCCGCACGTCGGCTTTGCTTATTCGCTGAACGACAAGACAGTGGTGCGCGGCGGATTTGCCACGCTCTACTCTCACGCCGGCGGGACCGGAGGAGCGGGCGGCGCCGGCACAGGGACATCTCAACTCGGATTCACGAGCTCGGTGAGTTTTCCGGCGAACTCGGCAGGCCCGGGAGCGGGTCCGGCCTTCTACTTGAACAACAGCGCCGGCTACACAACTCTTGGAGTTGCCAATGCCAACTTTGGCGGCCCGGGATATAAGGTTCCGGCGATCGTGCCTCCAGGAATGGTCAGCCGGACTCTGAATGTGGGCAACACCGTTGACAGCAGCGGCAACTACATCAAGGCCAGCGGTGCTCCGGGATTTGCCGACTTCTATTTTTCCGGGTGGGCTCCGGAGTTCAATTTCTGGAACTTCGGCATTGAACGAGCGCTTTCGAACAGCATCTCGATCTCAGTGAACTACGCCGGTTCGGAAAGCCACTTCATCTACGGCGCGAGCAACATGCGCGGGCTCTATGCCGGGCAGATCAACCCCGTTTACTACGCGCTCGGCTCATTGATCAACGCACCGGCGACAGCGGCAAACGTTGCGGCAGCGCAGGCTATCATGCCGTCCATCACCGTGCCGTACAACGGATTTGAGCAGGCTGCGGCAACATCGGGCGGCTCGGGCCAGGCGACCATTGGCCGCATGCTGACCTGGATGCCGCAGTTCTCAGGCAGTTCAGACACCTGGGGCGCAACCGCGAATGCCAACTACCATTCGCTGCAAATCTCGGCGCACAAGCGTATGTCGAGCGGGCTTGACATCACCGCCAACTACACTTACTCAAAGCAAATTGACGACGCAGGCTCGCAGCGCGATGGTTTCGCGATTCCTGCGAACTTCACCCTGAACGGGAAGGCGTGGGCGCAGGACCGGGCCGACCGCGGGATAAGCGCCACGAACATTCCGCAAGACCTTGCGGTCTACGGAACGTATGCGATGCCTTTTGGCGAGGGTCGGTTCGGCGGATCAGCGAATCCCGTGGTGCGCCAGGTGATCAAAGGTTGGAACCTCGCCGGAATTTTCACCTACTCCTCCGGCGCTCCGCTTTCTCTTTCGAGCTCAGCCTGCACGGGAAGCACCGAGCCATTCGCGGGAACCTGCATGCCCGATCTGAACCCGGCTTTCACGGGGAAGACAATCCGGCAAAATGGAAGCTGGGGCAAGGGAGTCACGGCGACAACGTTCAGTTCCATCCAGTACCTGAAAGGCGCCATGAGCGACACGACCCCTGGCAATGGAGTTTCCAACGGAACCACCAAGGTGGCTTGCGCCAACAGCACGGGCCCGTTTTGCAACTCGCAAGCATTCATGTTCGGCGATATGCCGCGCGAAATGTCCTTTGACGGCCTGCGTTCGCCGAGCTCCTATGGACTGAGCGGCAGCGTGAGCCGCACGTTCGACATCACCGAGAGATGGAAGTTCGTCTTCCGGGCCGATTGCCAGAACATTCCGAACAAAGTGACGTTTGGAGGGATCAACTCCAATGTCAACAGCACGACGTTTGGAGCTGTAGGCAGCGCGACCGGCAACACGGGCAGCCGCGACTTCCAGTTCTCGGGGCGCATCAACTTCTGAGCGGGAATCCTCAAACGAAATGCGGGCCGGGCGGCGCAAATCATGAGCGCTGTCCGGCTTTTTGCTTCAGGTGCGGTCAGGATCGTGGCAAGGCGATCGGGCGATATCAATATTCAGTGAAGAGTCAGAGGGCGGTTCCGGAGCGGAAAACCCGGCGTCGAGGCGTATGGTACCGTTCTAGTGTGCCCTCCGGAATAGAAGTGGCTCAAGGCCAGATTGAACCTGCAGAACCAGGTTCGAAGGCGAAGTTTACATTCTGGCATGGAGCGACGGTCGCGCTCCTGGTTCTGGGCTACTCCGGCTATTATTTCTGCCGATCCGATCTGTCGGTGGTGCTGCCGGCACTGATCAAGGATCTTGCGCAGCACGGCATCACACCGAACCAAGCGCAGATCCGGCTGGGCTTTATCGCATCCCTTGGCACCGTGGCCTACGCATTTGGCAAGTTCTTCTCCGGTCCCCTGGCTGATACCGGCGGTGGGCGCCGAAATTTCCTCGGCGGCATGGCCGGATCGATCTTCTTCACCATCATCTTTGCGTTGAGCGGCGGGTTCCCGCTTTTCACGCTGGCGTGGATCGGCAACCGGCTCTTTCAATCGCAGGGATGGGCGGGGCTGGTGCGCGTTTCGTCGCGCTGGTTCTCCTACTCGAGCTATGGCAGCGTAATGGCGGTGGTGAGCCTGAGTTTCCTTTTTGGCGACGCGGCATGCCGCTGGATGATGAGCGAACTGCTGGCGCGTGGAGTGGGTTGGCGCGGGGTGTTTTACTTCAGCGCGGGTTCGCTGGCGGTGTTGCTGGTGACGAATGCGCTGCTGCTGCGTGAAGGGCCCGAAGAGCGCGGACTGCCGACGCCAGAGGTGAATCCGAGGAACGTTTACGCCGATGAGGGGCAAGCGGGCGGCGACGAGCAGGGGGGAGTGGGTGCAATTCTGCGGCCGCTGCTGACCAGTTTTGCATTCTGGCTGGTGTGCGCCCTGGCTTTTGGAACCACGTTGTTGCGCGAGACATTCAATTTGTGGACGCCGACCTATTTTGTGCAGTTCGTCGGGCTATCTGCGAGCGTGGCAGCTAGCCGCAGCGCGCTGTTTCCGCTGTGCGGCGGCGTTTCCGTGCTGCTTGGCGGATTCCTGAGCGACAAGCTGGGATCGAACGGGCGCAATGTGCTGGTGGTGGCCGGGATGGCGGCTTGCACCGTATGCCTGGTGATGTTCTGGCATGTGCCGAGCCATGGCGCAGCGTGGGAGCCGTCGCTTCTTGTGGGACTGGTAGGGTTTACGCTGCTGGGGCCGTATTCCTATCTTGCCGGTGCGATGTCTCTCGATTTTGGGGGGACGCGGGGAAGCGCAACTGCGGCTGGAATCATCGATGGATTCGGATATATGGCCGGGTGGCTGTCGGGCGATACGGTAGCGCGCATCAGCGTGCACTTCGGATGGAGAGATACATTCCTTTGTCTGGCTGCAGTCTCGTTTGTCACTGCGCTTGTGGGCATGGTGCTGACGGCGCATGGGCGGGGGCGCAAGCTGCGCGATGCGTGATTCCCCCTGAGCAGAATCGGGAGCGGAGTCGAGCCACAGTCAAAAACAAAATAATTTTTCTATTGACAATCATTTACGTGAGCGGGTTAAATCCTTGCCTGAGGTCTGACCGCCCCTAATCCGGCCTCGGTAAGACCTAGAACCCTGGTGTGTCAGAAGTGGTGTTTGGTGCCGCCAGCCCGGCTGGAGGTATGCTCCCACGCAATCACTTTCACTTCAAGGAGGCTTGCAGGCGTTTCCCATGAAAAAATCTCAGAGAATATTCAATTCAATTGAAGAAGCCACCGGAAACCGGGTCAATTTCGCTTTGGCGGCGGTCGCCCTGGCACTGTGCCTGTTGTGGGCGGCGATGCCCGCAGCGGCGCAGACGGCCGGTGAGGGATCTCTCCAAGGAACAGTGCTGGATACAACGGGCGCCGTCGTGCCCCATGCATCGGTCACCATCACAAACGTAGCGACGGGCGTGAAGACGGTCAGAGAATCGACATCGGCGGGCTTTTTCTCGATCGCTCCCGTATTACCTGGAACTTACTCTGTCGAGATCGTGGCCAAGGGATTCAAGACCCTGGTGCAGGACAACGTGATTGTGGATGCCCTTCAAGTGAGAACCATCAACCCGATTCTCGCAGTCGGCACAGAGACGCAGACGGTGACAGTTACCGGTGCGCCACCGGTTCTTGACACGGCCGACGCGACGATCGGCATGACCGTAGAGAACACAACCTACTCCAACCTGCCCATCCAGATGAGCAACGCCCAGCGCGATCCCACGGCATTCGGGGTTTTGACGCCGGGTGCGCAGAACGCCAACAATGGCGGCCGCCTGCCCATCGTGGGCGGGACGGGAAGCTACCTCGGCCAGCTTTACGTGGATGGCATGCCGGCTGAAACGGTGAGCCAACAGGGCGATAACCGGCTGGTTTCTCTCACCATGAGCCTCGACGCTGTCGACCAATTCCAGATGGTCACCAGCACGCCGCCGGCCGAGTACATGGGAGCCGGCGCGGAAAACTTCACCATGAAGTCGGGCGGCCTGCAGTATCACGGCCAGGTCTCCGATTTTGTGCGCAACACGTTCTTCGACAGCTGGGGATTCACAGCGCCGTGGGCGACGACCAAGAATGCGGCGGGCCAGACGATTCAGGCTCCCAAGCCCGTGGAGCATCAAAACGAGCTCTCGGCGAGTGTCGGTGGTGTGGTTCCCAAGACGGGGAAGAAATTGTTCTTCTTTGTCGCGTATGACAAGTACCACGAGCGCAAAGGCGCCGCGTACTCCCTGTACACCATTCCCAGCACGCTCATGACGCAAGGCAACTTTACCGAATTGGGATGCCTGGCTGCCGGTGGCAACTGTATCGGTTCAGGAGCCGGCGCCAGCACTACACAGACGGCTGTTATTTTTGATCCGATGTCCACGAAGTGCACCGGCAACATCTGCACGCGGACGCCCTTCCAATACAACGGAATCCTCAACGTGATTCCCCCGGGCGACATCTCAACCATCACCAAGGGAATGGAGTCGTTCCTGCCCGCGCCAACCAACTCGGCAGTCCTCACGAGCAACTATCTTGGCGGCTTTCCCAGCGGTTTTGACAATCACGTGATCGACTGGCGGGTGGACTTCGATCTGAGCGCGAACCACCGCATCTCGTCGGTGGGAACTATCGGCGTGGAGAATTATCTGAACAACTACGGTTCTCCATTTCTGCCGCCCCCGTACATTGGCGGCGACCTGGCCAACATCTATCCGAAAAACTACATCGTTGAAGATGCGTATACATTCACACCGAACGTTGTGAACCAGTTGAAATTCGGCTTCACCCGGTTCTTCCAGAACATTCATGACGCTACTCAAGGCGTGAAACAGTGGGACATCGGCACCTTCGGAGTCACGAATCTTCCCGGGGGGCAGGCCGGAGAAGAATTTCCCGGAGCAGCATTCGGATCCGTCTCGACCGCATACGGCGGCCTTGCAGAGCAAACCTGGACGGGCAATGGCAACTCCGTTTCAACGCAGTTGACTACTCCGAACAACTACGCACTGACTGACAACGTGCTATGGCTCAAGGGCAAACATGCGATTACCATGGGCATGACGTACCAGTGGCAGGAAATCAATAATGCCAACCCTGCCACGCTCACCGGTGTTCTCGATCTTGCATTCAATCCCTACGCGACGTCGAACTTTACTGCCAACTCGAACACCCTCAGCGACACTGCCACCGGGTTCTCCTATGCCAGCTACCTGCTGGGCGCGGTGGGCGGGTCCACATCAACCGACGCGGCTGCTCCATCGATCGGCCTGGATTATGTGAGCGAACTCGCCGGACGATATAAGACGATTTCGCCCTATGTCCGCGACAGCTACAAGGTGACAAACAAGCTGACCCTGGACCTTGGCCTGCGCTGGGATTACTTGCCGCCCTACCACGAACTGAAAAACCGGTGGACGTACCTGAATCCGACATTGACCAATCCTTTGACAAACACACCGGGCATGCTCGAGTTTGCGGGCAGCTATGGCGGTCCAGGTGTAAGCTGCGGGTGCAAGACTCCTGTGCCCACGTATTGGAAATATTTCGGGCCGCGTGTCGGCCTCGCCTATTCCCTGAGCAACAAGACCGTGATCCGGTCCGGATTTGCCCTGGTATTTACGCAGGCCGGCGGAGTGGGCGGCCGTGGCGGCGCTTTTAACGGCACCGGACAGACCGGATTTAACGTGAGCGCAATTGGTCCCACGGGCAGCATCACGGGCAATACGCCGGGGCCTCCTTACTGGCTCAACGGCAGCAGCACGTATCTTGGCGCCAGTGCCAACACTGCGTTCCTTGGAGCGTCGACCACTTATCCGGCGGCGCCGACTCCGGGCGTGGCGGCGCAAGAACTCAATACCGGCTTCTATGTCAACAGCGCAGGTGGGGTGCAGAACGCCAGCAGCGTTTCTTTTGCTGACCCGCATTACTCCGCTCGCGCGCCTGAGCTGGTGCTGTGGAACTTCGGCATCGAGCGCGCCATCACCTCGTCGATGACCGCGGCAATCAACTACGTAGCCAATGAGAGCCACTTCATCGTCAACTCCGGGTCTACCGGCGGCAACGCCCGCGGTTATTGGACCAACGAACTGAACCCCTACTATCTCTCCGTCCTGGGTCCTGTTCTTGACTCGACGGGAACCAAGCCGATTTTGGGCGCGCAAGCGACCGCGGCAAACCTGGCAATCCTTGCCAAGTACGCACCCAATGCCCCGACACCGACGTTCTATACAGCCGCCGGAGCCAAAAGCAGCTCGGCCACCATTCAGCAGATGCTCGTGGCGTTTCCGCAGTACAGCGGCGTCAGCGATACCTGGGGCAACGTGGGCAACTTCAGCTACCACTCGATGCAGTTGCTCATCCAGCAGCGCCTGGCCCATGGGTTGACGCTCACCTTTAACTACACCTATGCCAAGAATATCGGCGACGACGGTACTTACCGCTCAGGCTGGGATATCCCTGCCGCCGATCTCTCTCGTTCAACCAATGGGATTACCCTCAAACAAAACCGTATCGACCGGTCGTGGACGGTGATCTCACTTCCGCAAGTCGTGCACGTCTTCGGTGTATACCAACTGCCGTTCGGCAAGGACCAGATTGGCGGCAACTCGATGCTGGTTCGCGCGCTGGCCGGCGGCTGGCAGATTTCTGAGAATTACACCTATCAATCCGGGACTCCGCTTGCCCTCAGTTGGTCGGGGGCCGGCAACACTCCTGGGCAGGGCACGGGTATGCCCGACGTCAATACGCTGTCGGAGGCCTACCTGAACCACAACGCGCGCATCAATGGCAGCTACGGAAAAGGGCCCAATGGGACCAATGCGTGCAACCTGGGCATCGGCACAGGGTGCAAAGCGATCCCATATATCGACTCGACTGCATTTGTGGCTCCAGTGAATGTCTCGACTGCGTCCGGCTGCTCAGCTACCTCGACCTGCGGCCAACCCTCCTACCTGATCGGGAACGCGCCGCGCACTGCTCCTCTTAACCTCAGAAATCCCGGCACGCAGAATATCGATGCCCGATTGAGCCGCTCGTTCCCCTTGCACTTTGAGCATTCGGAATTTGTTTTTGAAGCGGATTGTCTGAACCTGTGGAACAAGGTCACCTTCAATGCTCCGGGCGCGGGCTGGTCAGCCGGCTCCACGACGTTCGGCACCATCACCGGGGCAAGCGGCGCGCGCGACTGGCAGTTTGCCGGGCACATCAACTTCTAGAAACAGAGGCGCTGGCGGCATTAGCGGCGCTAGAAGAAGAACAGGCGTGCGGCTTTATCTGCGGCGAGATATTCAATCGCCGGGGATGAGGCGCACGCCTTTTGTTTGCGCGTGTGCTGGTGTTTGCGGTTAGTTCGATGCTGCGGCGAAGGCGTCGGCCTCGCGATTCAGCTCGTCGGCCGTAGCGGCGTGCGTGTAGATGACGACGCGGTAGAGAAAGGTTGTGGACTGGCCCTTCTCGAGTGTGTAGTCGAGCGGCGGCTGTTTGGGATCGAACATGTGTCGGCCGAGGGGATTGGCGGCGAAGAGCCCGTATCCGCGCGCATGCCAGTACGTTGGATAGTTCACGTTGCCGGGATGGTCGAAGATGGCGACGGTTACGGTGTGGCCGGCATCGTTATGACCGGTGAGCGAGCACCAGCGGCCGCGGGTTGACCAGGCTGACTCGCCTTTGACGCCTTCGCTGGTGAGGTATTCGCCGTTCGGCGGCGCTACGGCCGGTAAGGTGGCCGCGGTAGCCACCTTGGTCGCGTTGCCGTTGGCGTCAGTGAAGGTTCCGCCTTTTTCTTCGGGAGATTCGAGCCAGCGCGCGACGCGGAGACCAAGCAGACCGTCCTTATCGTCATTGAAGATAACGTGGTCGAGCGCTTTCAGCGTGACGATCAGGTCGATACTGCGCGTCGGGCCGTAATGCGCGAAGACGTAGCGCGTAGATTCAGCCAGGATGGGGTGATTCTGGCCGTCAATCCACGTGGAATCGGTGACCAGCTCTCCGTGGGATGCGCCGCTTTTGGCGTAGACGATTTTGTCGAAAACGATGGTGCCCATCTTCGGAGCGCGCTGCGGCGGGATGGCTTCTGAGTTGTTCCAGAAATCGAAGCCGTTCACATTCGAGTAGTTGAACCAGAGTCCGGCGTGGTGAGGATGGTCGGTGCGCTCACCGGGCCGGGGATCGAGCGGATAGCCACGGGTGATGGTCACACCGTCGGCATCGATGATGGGGTAGAGAACCGGCTTCTTGATCCGTGTGGGCCAGATGTACGAGGTGAAGGGCTGGCCGTCGATGGTGATGTCGACGCGGTGGTCAGCCGGCTTGGGCACGACCTGCACGCCGTTCGAAGGCGCTGCAAGAGCGGAATTGGCAAGGAAACTGGCGACGGACGCGAAGAGAAAGATGGTGCATTTGCGAAACATGACGTGAGCCCTCTGGGGCTGAAGCCCCAAACAGCTTTTATGCAGTTGCTGAACGGGCTGAAGCCCGTGCCCCTCAAGCGAAGACCTTGCCGCCGGCCAGGACTTGCTGGGTCTTGTCGTCGAAGGTGACCTTGAGGCCGGTCTGAATGGCGGCGACGTTCATGCACAGTGCGATGGAGTGGCTGTATCCCGCATCGATGGGTGCGTTGGGAGTCTTGCGCGAGCGCACACACTCCATCCAGTTGCGCATGTTCGCCGCAGTCTCGGGATCGCCGTGGGTGTCGGCATCGGTGGCCATTGCTTCGGTCTTTTCCAGCAGCGAAAAGCTGGGCAGCAGGTTTGGCATCATATTCATCTCAGCGGCGAACCGCGCGGTCAGACCACCGGTCGGGCTCACGGTCTGCTTCGACATGTCGAGCATGCCGCCGTTGGAGTAGTAAAGCTCCTTGACACCGCCCGCGGAGTTGGTGAAGCGCGAGGAGTACTGCACCTGGAAGCCCTTGCTGGGGTCGTCGAGCGGGCCGTAATCAAAGACTGCGGTCATGGTGTCCCAGTTGGTGCGGCCGTCTTTCCAAAGGTAGATGCCGCCGTTGGCCACGCAGGAGCGCGGGTGGGGCAGGCCTGTGAACCAGTGCACTGTATCGATTTGGTGGACTAACCACTGGTCGGGAATTCCGGAAGAAAAGGGCCAGAAGAGGCGGAACTCAAGATACTTGCGGGCGTCAAACGGCCCCATGTTCCTGCCGAGCGAATAGCGCTTCCAGTCCGTGTCTTCTTCTTTCAGCAGAAGGACGACGTCGGGGCGGCGCCAGCGGCCCGGCTGGTTGACGTTCCACGTCATCTCCACCATCACGATGTCGCCAAACTGGCCTGACTTGATGTACTCGGCGGCCTTTTGATAGGCGGGCGTGGATCGGCGCTGCGTGCCCACCTGCACAATTTTGCCGCTCTTCTTCACAGCGGCGCGAATCATGCGGGCGTCCGCCATGGTGTGCGCGATGGGCTTTTCCACGTAGGTATCGCGGCCGGCATTCACGGCTTCAGCGCCGTGATAGGCGTGCTGAAAGTCGGCCGTGGCGATGATCACCGCGTCGACATCCTTGCGCGAATACAACTCGTCGTTATTGCGGACTGGATCGGGCCGATTGCCACAGAGCTTCTCGATGAAGTCGGCGCCTTCGTCTCGGCGGTGGCTCCAGATGTCCGACACAGCCACGATCTGGAAGTTCATGTCCTTGGCGTTCGCATGAAAGGCGGGGAGATCGCCGCCCTTCATGCGATCACCGCAGCCCACAATGCCCACTCCGACGCGATCGTTCGAGCCCATAATCTGCGCGTAGCTCCTGGCGTTCCACGAGACCGCGGTTGCGGCCAATGCCGCGCTGCCGGCTTTCAAAAACTCTCTGCGATTGTTCGGATTCGATTCCATGATGTGTCCCTCGGAGGTTGGCTTGCAGGTGAAATTGTAGTCTCGGGATGTGAGTGGCAGAAAGTGCTCCGCAATTTCTAATGGTCGCGGACTAAAATTGGGCGCCTCGGAAATCCCAGAATCAGGATCCGGGGCGCCCATTGTCAAAAACAATTTATCCGGCAGCTTAGAAGTTGACCTTGACACTGCCCTGAAAGACGCGGGCCTGGTTCAAGGTGGACGAGACCTGACCGAAGGTCGAGGACGTAAGAGCGGCGGCGCTTCCGGAGTTTCCGGGAAGCGAGCCGGTTGTTGTGCCGGATGGAGCGTTGAAGTCGGGATGGTTCAGCACATTGAACGCCTCGAGCCGGAGCGTGGTCGTCCAGTTCTCGTGGATGACGAAGATGCGCGAGATCTGGGCGTCGAACTGCAGCGAACTCGGTCCCCTGAAAGAATTCTTGCTGATATTTCCATAGGTACCCAAGGCAGGGCAGGCGTTGGCCGTGGCCGAAGCGCACCCGGCGGTTTGCCAGACTTGGGCGAAGGCCGCTGGATTTAGGAACTCGCGATTGGCTTCGCCGGTGGCATTGTGAAACTTTGCCTCGGCGTAGGGATTCACGCCGGCCACGAGGTTTGGACGGTCGTTGCCTACGTCAGTGAGAGAGTTATCCTGACCCGAAGTGACGGTGAAGGGCTCGCCGCTTTGAACGTGAATGAGCGGGGCCAGCTCCCAGCCATCGGCCAACAGCCTCTCAAAGCGGTTGAGGTGATTTTTGAAGGCGCTCGTGGCGACGAGCGAGACATTCTCGATGTGCCGGTAATCGGAGCCGCATGGGCCGTAATCCATGGCGAGATTACTAGGATTCTCGACCGTTGTGCCGGCGAGGTCGCCCTGGGCGTCTTCAATGTCAAGACACTTCGACCACGTCCAGTTGGCGAACAAACTGAAATTGCCCGCCAGGCGGTGATTGATGGAGCTGATCAGGCCGTTGTAGTTGGCCGTAGCCGAATCGCCAACGATGACCGATCCGGCCCCGCCACCAAGATATTGATTGCCGCCGACGGCGCTACCGGACGAATTTGTGCCGGTGGGATCCTCCGTCGTCAAAAGGAATCGCGACGTCTGGTTCGAGGTCGTGGAGCAGTTGGTTCCTGCGGCGCCCGCTTTCACCGCTGCCGGCCCCGTGGTGACGATTCCGGCGCAGCCTGTTCCGTTCGCTCCCCAAACGCCAGGGATAAAGACGGCCGGATCGAACGGATAGCCAACGGGATCGTGGCGAGTCGTGTTGCCGATGTAGTCAACCTGCGCTTGCCAGCCGTGGCCGAATTCACGCTGAATGCTCAGAGTCCACTGGATGGTGTAGGCCGGTTTGAACTGCTGCACCGTCACGATGAACTGAGACTGAGCGAAGAACAGTGCTTGTGACGGCGTTGGGACGGCCGGCTGCGGGAATGGGCTCGAAGTGAAGGTTCCCACTGACCAGGGAGCGGCGAAAGGTACAGGATTCGAGCTGCCCGGTGCCTGCGCGTTTGTGACGGCAGTAGCAAAAGGCGGGTTCTGCTGGTTGCGCTGCGCTGTGAAGAAATTCGGATTGTCGTACATCAATGCCAGACCCCCGCGCACGACGGTCTTTCCGTCGCCAACCGGATCGAACGATGCACCGAGGTTGGGCGAGAACTGCAAGTAGGAATTCTTGGTGAATTGGCGGCTCACGCCCGCGTCGCCGTAGTAGAGGGCACCGGCGGGGGCGTTGGGGTACACGGTGCTGGTCTTGTTGGCGAGGAAGTCGGCCTGGTTGAACACCACTCCGCGGTTGAAATAGTCGTAAGGCATGATGTTGGGGCCCCAGCGCAGGCCTCCAACAAGTGTCAGGCGATGAGTGGCATGGTATGTGTCCTGAACATAGAGGCTGGGGATCGGCCCGCGCAGCGCGTTCTGCTGCTTTTTGCTCTGCTGGAATGGGCTCGACGATCCCAGGGTTCCCATCAGGAAGTCCAGGTTCTGGTCGCCAATGGTGCTGCCCCCTTTGGGTCCACTGCCGCTGTATTCGCCGTTGAAGGTGAAGATGCCGTTGCCCTCATAGACGTTGCCGATATTGAGCTGGTTCTGCACCCATTCGCCCCCGAACGCGATCTGGTGCTTGCCGCGAACCCAGGTCACATCGTCGTCGATGGACCCGGTGTTGTCGTTGAAGTGAGCCACAGAATTGGTGCCGCCGCCGATGGAGAACTTGCCTTCAGTCATTTGCAGGCCGTTCGGTACCACTTGATAAACGTTGACGCCCAGCTTGGCGGCATTAATGTCGTTGGCATTGTATCCACGGTTGTCGACGCGCCGAAGAATGGAAATGTGCGCCGCGTTTACGAGGTTGGGCGTGATGGTGTATGCGTCGCCAAGCGTGAAGGTCTGGACGCGCTCAATGTTTCCCGATTGCGTGGTGATGAGGATGTTGTGTTGATCAAAGTAGGCAGGGAACTGGTAGCCGTCAACAAAATACCGGCCGTAGATGTTCTGTTTTGGGCTGACGGTGTAGTCGACCCTCGTGACAAACTGGTTGTCAGTCACCGCGTAGGGGATGGAATAGCGGACAAACCCGCAGTTGTTTGGGTCTGTTACCGCATTGGGTGTTGGCAGGTAGGCGTCCAATGCCAGGGCCGGCGCACTGTAGGTCGGCTTGGTTGGATATTTGTTTCCAGCGAGCGCTGTACCGGTGAGTGGGTCCAACATTTGGACCGCAAGACCGCTTGAATTACAAAGGTTGTCCTTAGGTTGCGACGCGGCGGGGGTGCCAATTGGGCCGGGAACGCCATCGGTCACTGACCAATCGCCATTCAGATTGGCTGCCGTGGGTACGGTGGCTGATGTGCTTGCCTGTGTTTGATCGGCTATCCAACGCTGGTAGGCCGCGAACGCGAACATCTTGCTGTGCTTGATCGGGCCGCCGAACGTACCACCGAACTGATTCTGGTGCAGCGTGTCTTTCGGTGAGCAGGTGGTAGCGGGGGGCACCGGAGTGCAGCTTGAAAAGAAATTTGTAGCATCGAGGTAGTTGTTGCGAATGAACTCGAAGCCTTCTCCGTGGTACTGGTTCGTTCCCGATTGGGTGACGACGTTGACCATGCCGCCCACGTGTCCACCGTCTTGCGCGCCCAGGTCCGTCGATTCCACGCTGAACTCGGCGACTGCATCTGGAAAAGGATAAGGCAGGTTGCCGTTGGCCATGTAGTCCTGGTTGTCGCCGCCATCGAAGCGCCACAGAGTGGTATTACCTCCGCCTCCTGCGATGGAAACGGAAATGGTCTGGTAGGAGTATTTGCTGCCGGTAAAGTCGCCAGCGGGAGCGATATTTGAGCCGCCGGAAGCATTGATCAGCGCCGTCATTTGCCGGCCGTTGAGCGGCATTTCGGTCACGGCGCTGTGGTCGATGGTCTGCTTGAATGTGGCGTCTTCAGTCTGCAGGGCGAGAGCTTCGGCCTGGACTTCGACAGTCTGCGATTGGGTGCCGACGGAGAGGCTCGGGTTGACGCTGATGCTGCTGCCGACCTCGAGAACAATTCCCTTTTGCTGGTACGTTTTGAACCCGGTTGCAGTGACCGTTACGTCATAGGTGCCCACCGGAACGCCGGGAAAGAGATACACACCGCTGTTATCGCTCTTACTTGTGCGCTTGACCTGCGTCGCCTCATCGGTGAGCGTAATGTTGGCGTCCGATACCACGGCGCCGGTTGAATCGGTGACCGTGCCCTGGATATTGGCGGTGCCTGCGATTTGCGCGTGTAGAGACGAGGGCGCCAGAACGATGGCGATCAACACGGCCAGGCAGGCGGTGATGACGGCACTGAACTTCCGCCCCGATGCAGCATGGACGCGCTGCGCGGGGTGCTTCGGATAGATGCTTTGCATTCTTGCCTCCTAAGGTTTGGGACCTAGTGCGCGCACCAGGGTGTCGCAATTCTCGATGTGTCTGGAAACGTATACGGGTGCGCGGAGTGGTCAGACCACGACCGTGAAGCATCTTTTCAAACCTGCCGGAGGGCTGTCAAGGGTTATTTTCGAATCGATTCTTTCGGGTATCTTCCTGAATCAACTCAATGGGATACGCTCATGCATGTCGGCGCGTTAGTGCGGCTTCAGCCGGTAGTTTCCGGTCCCGCCGTGGGAGCAAAAAGCCTGATCAAAATCCTGCCGCCATCGGGGCGCTCAAATGGGCCTGGGAACGGATTCTCGCGATCGCGTTTTGCGCCGTTGAAGTCGGTATCGAGGCGGACGGGTGTACCGTCGGCGCGCTCAAAAGGGAGCTTCGGAATCAGCGCGAGGTCAAGCAGATCACTGGTGACGAGCTTGCGGCGCCGGGCCGCAGCCCACGCGCCATCGAGGGTGATCTCGAGGTAGTAACCGTCGCTCTTCTCGATGAGTTGAATGTTTGGGTCGAACTGAGGCAGCAGGAGGGGATTCGCCTCCTGCGAGCAGGGTTGCGCACCCTTTAGAAATACGTTTCCCGCAAGCTGCATGGGCAGCGGGGTGGCGGCGCTGTAAGGCGACAGGTCGCCGCCTTGCGCGAAGACATTATTGAAGAAGCGCATGTCGCCGCAGGGATTGTCGTGGTAGCCGACTACCTGGGTCGAATGCGGCTGCATGTACGGCGTCATCCGGCTGTCGAAACGGTTCAGCCCCAGGCCGCCGCAAAAGAGGTTGTGGGCGTATGCGCCCCCCTGCGAGTTGATGTGCAGCGATTTTTTCGACAAGAACAGATTGTGATCCACAATGAACGGGCCGTGATCGACTTCGACGAAGAGGTCTTCGGATTGGCTGTCGTGGAACAGGTTCCCGGAAACGTGGGTTCCCTGCGCCATCCAGTCGAGCCAGATTCCGCGGTAGGTTCGATCGATATAGTTGTGGCTGATCTCAACATCGATCGCCGCATGGAACTTGATGCCCGCGATTTCAGCGCCGGAGAATTGCCGCAGCACGTGGATGTCGTGGATGGTGTTGCCCGTGACCGTGCTGAACACGGAGCCGAGGCTGCCCACAATCCCCGTCTGCTCGCAGTGGGAGATGGTGTTGTTGCGCACGATGTGATGGCCGATCTTCTCCTTCGACCAGCCCGATTGCCGCGCGCGCTCAATCGTCTTGACGTAACCTTCGGCGCTGTTGGCCGATGTGTTATCCCACTGGTCGCCGTATTTACCGAGCGAGACGCCGCAGCAAATTGAATGATGAATGCTGTTGTTTTCGATGATCCAGCCCTTGCTCCAGTGGGGGCCGATGATGCCGATCTGCTCGGCCGTCGGCGGCGCCCACGGAGTTGCCGCCTGGCAGAGATCGAAGCCGCGAACGGTGATGTAGTCGATGCCGGTCTTTTCCGGATAACACACCGTCTGTCGGACGTTGATTTCGGTTAGCTGCTGATTTGGATCGACGCCTTTGAACTGCGCCCAGATGGTGGTGTTATCGCTCTCGACTTGCGCGAACCAGAGCGGAGGATCGGCGGGGGTTTGCAAAACGCTGTCAAGCGCCGCTGCCTCGACGAACCAGTCACCATTGAGGTAGACCGCTCCCGTGTGATGCACGCGCCCCATGGGATCGAACCAATCGCCGTGGATCACGTCGTTGTATGGATTGAAGCTTCCGAACAAGTGGTTGGGGACGGCCACTTTCCACACGTCGTCCTTAACGCGCGCCCATCCCTTGATGACTTCAGCCCCGGTGATGACGACGCGCTCGCCGGGCGCGGCCTGGTAGACGATTCGATTGGCGTCGGACGCGCCGCCGCGCGGAGGTGAAACCCGCTCGCGATAAGTGCCTGCATGAACAGTGATGGTGTCACCGGGATTGGCGCGCGCCGCGGCCGCGGAGATGGTTCGCAAGGGCCTGGAAGATGAGCCGTCGTGCTTGTCGTTCCCCGCCGTCGAAACGTGGTACTCGCGCCCGGATTTGGCCATGGCTGCGGCCGAGAGACGCGGCATTCTGATGAAGCTGTACAACGCAGGCAGTGCGCCAAGGAACGATCTTCGGCTGAACATGGCGGTAGTTCTCCCAGAGCATTTTAGAAGAGGCACTGGCGCCGCCGTTTGCGCGCCGCTAGAAATCGATTTATCGTTAGGAGGCTCCAGGAATCGTAAGGAGAATTGCGATGCAGACTCGAAACTCCATTCTTGCTTTGGGTACCGCTTTTGCCGTGACTGCTGCTTTGGCGCAGAACGGGCCAGTGCGGCCTAAGATCACCGGAATTTCGCACTTGGCGGTGTACTCATCGGACGCCGCAGCTACGGAGCACTTCTACACCGCGACGGTGGGCGCGGCGAAGCTGCCTGATCCCGAGAATCCGCAGGGAGTGCGGTACGCGATCAGCGCGACGCAGTTCATTGAGGTGCTGCCGCTACCCGCGGGCCAGGGCATCAACCGCCTGGACCATACGGCGTGGAACACGGAGAGCGCGGAGGGGATGCGGAAGTATCTGGCAGCGAAGGGATGGAAGACGCCAGCGCACTTGCAGCGCGGGTCGGATGGCAGCCGCTGGTTCGAAGTGCTTGATCCCGAGGGCAACAAGGTCGAATTCATCGAGCCGCCCGCGCAGCCCAAGCCGGTGGATGCGCCGAATGCGATCGGGCATCACATCATTCACGCCGGATTCCTCGTGCACGATCGCGCAGCCGAAGACGCGTTTTATCGCGATCTGTTGGGGTTTCGTCCGTACTGGTGGGGTGGGCGCGACAACAAGGTGGAATGGGTGAGCCAGCAGGCTCCCGACGGCCATGACTGGCTGGAATACATGCTGGGAGCAGGGCCGGGCAAGGGGATTCCGCCGACGATGTCGCAGAATACCCTTGGCGTTATGGATCATGTTTCTATTGGCGAAGTTTCCGTTCCGGATGCGTACAAGGTGCTTACGGCGGGTGACCGGTTGGCAGGAAGGCACGACCAGGCGCCGAAGATCGGCCTCGACGGCAAATACCAGCTCAATCTTTACGACCCTGATGGAATCAGGCTGGAGCTGATGAACTTTCACGCGACCGAGAAGCCGTGTTGCTCACCGTTCACGGCGGAGGACCCTGCGGAGTAAGGCGGTTTCGGAAATACGGTGTCCGGTGAAAGCGATCCTCAGGGTCGTCGCTCCCTGGGGTCGCGACGACTTGACTCTACTGAATGCGGATGCACCATTTCCGGAACCGCTCCAGCGCTACTCCTCTTCCTCCATCTGCATGCTCAGGTAACGTTCGTAGCCGAGTTCCTTGATCTGGTGGAGTTGCGCCTCCAGCCAGTCCGTGTGGCCTTCTTCATCCTTCAGCAGAGAGACGAAGAGGTCTCTTGAGCCATTGTCCCGGTTCTCAACGCAGATGCGGATGGACTCGTTGTAGGAAGCTACGGCGCCCAGTTCGAGCTTGAGGTCCGACTGGATCATCTCATCTACGTTCTTGCCAATGGTCAGGTCAAGCGGCTGCATGCTCGGCGTACCGTCCAGGAACAAGATGCGTTCGATGAGTTTTTCGGCGTGCCGCATTTCGTCGATGGATTGTTTCTTGAGGAAGTGGCCGAGGCGCTCGTATTTCCAGTTCTCATACATCTCCGCATGCAGAAAGTACTGGTTGACCGCCGTCAACTCGTCGCGGAGGGCCTGATTCAGCCGTTCAATGACCTTGGAGTTTCCCTTCATGGGTGATCATTGTATACTGAGAGAGGCCTTGAGAGGGACGCAAATCCCTGTCTATCAGGCTCATGGCCGGGCGATTCAGCCCGTGCCATACCAGGACAACGAGAAGACAATGCCGAAGTTGAAAACCCGTTCCGGCGCGGCCAAGCGCTTCAAGAAGACCGGCACCGGCAAAATCATGCGGGGCCAAACGAAGACGCGCCACATCCTTACGTCGAAGGGTCCGAAGACCAAACGCAAGCTGGGCAAGAGCGTGTTGGTGTCGGATGGCGACTACGCGAAGGTTGCGCGCATGATTCCCTACGCCTGAGGCGACATGTGTCCAAGGGGCTGCTGCACGCAGCGCCCCCCGCTGCTTGCGAAATGCGTTCGCATCCGGCGAGAGATCAGGCTTGAACAGAGCGAGTGAAGAGGTTGACAGCCGTAACGGCCTCCTGCCTCCAGCCGCTTAACCGCAGCCGTTAGCTGTCAGCTTCCAGCTTTCAGCCCGACGTGCTTGAACCGGATTCCGCGATTTTCCGCGCCATGCGGAAGACGAATCGAAGGAACCGAAAAAAGGAGAGAAGCCCATGCCCCGCGTAAAACGTGGCACCAAACGCATCGCCCGCCGCAAGAAGATCCTGAAACGAGCGAGCGGATATTTTCTAACGAAATCGAAGTTGCACCAGGCAGCCAAGGAGGCCGTGGAACGCGGCCTGAAGTTTGCCTATGCGGGCCGCCGGATGAAGAAACGGCAGTATCGCTCATTGTGGATCGTGCGCATTGCCGCCGCCTGCAAGCTGAACGGAACGAGCTACTCGCAGTTCATCAACGGATTGAAGAAAGCCGGCGTCGAGCTGGACCGCAAGGTTCTGGCAGAGATTGCCGTGAAAGACGCGGCTGGCTTCACCAAGCTGGTGGATCAGGCCAAGACGGCAAAGGCGAAGGCCGCGTAACGGAAGATTCGCATCATCCCACCCTAGCCGCAAAAACAAGAACGTGGCGAGGGTGGGGCACCCAGAGTAGCGGGGCACCGAAGATCCGAAAGAGGACTGGCGAAGAAGGAGCGGCCCGGAGTTCGACGAGGACTCCGGGCCGTCGTGCGTTTCGGGTGAAATGCTATTGGCTCAAGAAGCCGTTGATGGCTTTCTGCCACATCTGCGGTTGATCCACAAAGTTCATGTGGCCGGAGTTGGGCAGAATGACCAGATTTGAGCCGGCGATCTTGTCGTGCATTTCCTTGCTCAGGCTGGGGTCGCACTCGTCGTGATCGCCGACGACGATGAGCGTGGGCACGTGGATGGTGTGTAGCCGGTCGACCCATTCCACGGATTTGAGGTTGCCATCGATGATGAACTCGCCGTCCGATCCCCACATCTCGCGGTAGAGATCCCAATTGGTGGGCGCGTTGCCGGTGGCCGGGTCGTAAGCGGGATCGGGGCGCGCGCCATAGAGAAACGGGAAGTAGCCGTCGCCCCATGCAAGGGTTTCGTACTCGGGTTGATAGCGGCCGTGCTCCCAGATGGCGCCCTTGCCGAAGAGGCCGTTTTGTTCGAGCTGGTTCAGGCGAGTGAGCTTTTCGGGTGGCATCGCGGCCTTCTCGCGCGCCAGCACTTCGTTCATCTCGCGCGTGGAAGCAAAGGTGCTGTTGAGGATCAGGTGGCTGAGGTGCTGCTGATATTTGAGAGCGTAGGCCTGCGCGAGCACACCGCCGTAACTGTGGCCGAGCAGGTCGATTTTGCCCAGGTTGAGAGCGACGCGCACGGCGTCCACATCGTCGGCCATGTTTTCGACGGTGTACTTGCTCACATCCTGCAGGCGCTCGGATTGTCCCGAACCGCGCTCGTCAATAAAGATGAGGCGATGCGTGCGCGCCAGCGGCAGCAGCCAGGGCAGGAAGTAAGTGTGGTCGGCGCCGGGGCCACCGTGAACAACCATCAGCGGCGCACCTTTGCCGAGCTCAACGTAGTAAATCAGCACGCCGTGGGCGTCGACGTAGCCCTCCTGCATCGGATAAACGGCGGAGGGGGCTTGGGCGGCGGTGTGTTGGACAGCGGCGAGTGTCAGGACACACAAGGCGACGAGAACGATGGCAGCGGATTTTCTCATGGGCACAATGCTACGGCACGGCAGAGGCTACACTGCGGAGAATTTGGGTAGGTGCCGGACTTGAGCCGTGCGCGACAGGCGGCTCGCACAGTGATTTATCCTGAACCTTAAACATGGCGAACGAAGCGATACCCAATCTGACAGCGTTTGACGAGGCCGCGCTGGAAAAGGCATTTACCGCGCTGGAGGCACAGGCGCGCTCAGATGCCGCCTCACTCGAAAAGGAGCCTTTCCGTCTGAAGTGGTTGGGGCGCAAGCAGGGCCTGCTCAACGAGGTTTCCGATCAATGGCTGAAAGCCGCGCCACCGGAGGCGAAAAAGTCCGTGGGCCAGCGGTTCAAGACGCTCAAGGAACTCGCCGAGGGGCTCCTCGAACAGGCTTCGGGCGCGGGGCCGACGGATGCTTCGCTTAAGGCTGAGGCCATCGACATCACGCTGCCCGGCACGCAGCGGTTGACCGGGGCCGAGCACCCGATTACGCGCACAATGAACGAGATTGTGGCCGTGTTTGCTGCGCTGGGCTACTCGGTAGGTGTGGGGCCGGAGGTTGAGACCGACTTCTACAACTTTGAATGCATGAATTTTCCGCCAGGGCATCCGGCCCGCGACACGCAGGACACGCTGGTGGTGGCGAATCAGGAACGCAAGCCGCTGCGCGACCGATTGCTGCTGCGCACGCACACTTCGCCGGTGCAGATGCGGACGATGGAACAGCAACCACCGCCGGTGCGCATCGTGATTCCCGGCAAGGTTCACCGCAACGACGCGGCCGATGCGACGCACTCGCCGATCTTCCACCAAGTTGAAGGATTATGCGTGGACACAAACATCACCTTCAGCGATCTGAAGGGCACGCTGGACCACGCGATGAAGGCGCTCTTCGGCTCGTCGGTGAAGACGCGATTCTTCCCGTCGTTCTTTCCATTCACGGAGCCGAGCGCGGACGTGCAGATCAGCTGCATCTTCTGCGGCGGCAAGGGCTGCCGCAAGTGCAAAGACTCGGGCTGGATTGAACTGCTGGGTTGCGGCATGGTAGACCCCGCGGTCTTCGCATTCGCGGCTGAGAAGCAGCCGGCCTACGACGCGAAGAAGATTTCCGGATTCGCTTTCGGCATGGGCGTGGAACGCATCGCGATGATGAAGTACGGGATCAGCGAGATCGGGAGCCTCTTTGCCGGAGATATGCGATTTTTGGGGCAGTTTGCATAGAGATGAAGATACTCACCCAATGGCTTCGCAGTTATTTGTCGGGGCTCAGCGTTGACGACGCGCAACTGGCTGAGGACCTGACGCTGCGCGGGATTGCCGTTGAGGGGAATTATCCGCTCGGCGAAGGCAGGGGTTCGCTCTACGAGATGGACATCACTACCAACCGCGTGGATGCGATGAACCACTACGGCATCGCGCGCGAAGCGGCGGCGATTTATGGGCTCCCGCTGAAGCCGCTCGAGTTTGCGCTGCTGGCTCCGCGGCCCGCGGCCAGTCCTTTTCCTGTGCGGATTGAGGCGGAGGATGCATGTGGGCGCTTTACCGCGCGGGTGCTGCGGGGCGTGACCATTGGCGAATCGCGCGACTGGTTTGCAGGGGCCGAGGTGGCGACCTACTTCGCGCTGCTCGAGCAGAAGATGATTTTGAATGCTGTGGACGCCACCAACTTTGCCTGGCTGGCGATGGGCCAGCCGACGCATGCCTTCGACCTGGACAAACTTGAGGGCGGCATCATCGTGCGGCGGGCGCGCATGGGTGAGCGGCTGAAGACGCTGGATGGCGTAGACCGCGTGCTGGATGCCGATGACCTGGTTGTCGCCGACCACAGGAAGGCACTGGCGCTGGCCGGCGTGATGGGCGGCTGGGACACAATGATTACGCCGGAGACGAAGAATGTGCTTATCGAAGCGGCGTGGTTCGATCCCATGGCGGTGCGGCAAACTGCGCGCAGGCACGGACTGCATACCGACGCGAGCCACCGTTTCGAGCGCGGCGCGGATTTCAACGCGGCGCCGGTAGCGTCGGCGCTGGTGAGCGCCATTCTGCTTGCAAACGGAGGGTGGATCGAGGGTGAGCTGGTGGACGTGTGCGTGGCGGCTTTCGAGGAACGGACCGCGCGGCGCAAACCAATTGGCCTCGCGCTGAGCGAGGTGCGGCGGATTCTGGGCAAGACGGACGACGAAGAGGGAATTGGTGCGGCGACCGTGGGAGGCGTGCTGACCGCGCTGGGGTGCGGATTAGCGAGTCAGCCACCGGCGGCGCCGCAGACTTCCGGACAGGGGATGTGGAAGGTTACATTGCCCAGCTGGCGCCTCGATCTCGAACGCGAGATCGACCTGATCGAGGAGGTCGCCCGCGTTTACGGATACAACCGGTTTGCCAACACGCTACCCGCGTTCGGCGAGGGCGTAAAGGCGCTGCCCTGGGCGGAGAAGGAAGCGGCGTCGCGCAGCGTGATGCTGGCCGCGGGATTCAACGAAGCGATTGGCAGCACCTTCTGCTCGGCCGCGGATGGGGCGTTGACCGCGCCGCAACCAGGCCTGGTGGTGCCGCTTGGCAATCCCCTGAGTGAAGAGGCCGGCGTACTGCGGCCCTCGCTGGTGCCTGGCATGCTGGCCATGATTGCCGGCAACCTGAACCGCGACGTGGACGATGTGCGGCTGTTCGAGCTGGGAACAGTGTTCGGCGGTACAACGGAGAAGGTGGAAGAGCGTCCGTCGCTCGGCTTCGGCGCGGCGGGCAGCTTGCCCGTGGAAAGCGCGTTGCACACGGGCCGCGTGATCGACTTCCATGATGTGAAGGGCGTAGTGGAACAGGTGCTGGCAAAGTCTGAGATGCGCGGCATGTATTTCGACCGCTTTCCGGCCGAGGCCGGGTTGACACCGGAGTGGCTGCACCCGTATCGGGCGGCGCGCGTGGTGGCGGATGGCGTGACCGTCGGATGGTTCGGGCTGCTACATCCTCGCGAAGCCGCGGCAAGGAAGCTGCGGCAAGCGGTGTTCATTGGCGAACTGTATCTCGACAGGCTTTACAAAATGCCACTGCGCAAGCCGGTGGCGCGGGAGATTTCGCGCTATCAGCCGGTGCGCCGTGATTTCTCGCTGGTTTTGGATGAGAGCATCCCATGGGAAACGATCGATCGCGCGATGGCGGAGCTGCACATTCCTGAGCTCGTGGAGTGGCGTGTCCGCGAAGTTTTCCGCGATGAGCGGCTGGGCAAGAGTGAATATGCGCTGCTGTTGGGAGCAACATTCCAGGCGCAGGATCGCACGCTGCGCGAGGAGGAACTGCAGGCTTTTCAGGCGCGCGTCGTAGAGGCAGTTAGCAAGGCCGGAGCGCGGCTGCGAGTGTGAGCAAAACAGCAAGGCCCATCGGCGCTATACTCGAACGGAAACGGAGCCTGTTCGGAGGGTGACCGATGCCACAAACTATCACGGAGACGAGGGCAGCAGTGGAGACACAAAGTGAAGCCGGGACGCAGCCGGCGCTTGAGGAGCAGGGCACCCTGGCTGTAAGCGCGGACGATTTTTCGGCGCTGGAAGAGCGAGTAAAGCGCGCCGTAGACCTGGTGAAACAGGAACGGAAGGCACGCGCCGAGGCCGAAGCCCGCGCCAAAAAAGCCGAGGAGCAGCTGCACGTGCAACTGCCGGCAGTGGCGCAGTTGCAAAGCGAAATCAGCGCACTTCGCGCGGAGCGCGACCAGGTACGACAGCGTGTTGACCGGTTGTTGAAGCAACTGGACGCACTGGAACTGTGAGGGTCATATGCCTCAGGAATCGCGTGGCAACCCGGGCGAATACGTGACGGTTGAAATTTACGACCAGCTCTATCACCTGTCAGGGCAGAACCCGCAGCACATCCGCGAGCTGGCCGCGCTGGTCGACACCAAGATGCGCGCTGTGGCAGCGCAGGGCAGGACGGCGGATTCGCTGCGCGTGGCCGTGCTGGCCGCCCTGAATCTTGCCGATGAAGTCTCGCAGGCTACGTCAGGCGACGTGCAATTGGGGCACAAGCGCGCCACCAGGCTGCGCATGCTGCTCGACGAAGTGCTGATCGACGAGCGGAAAGCCGGGACTTAGCACGACTGCGGAGCGGTCCCGGCAAATCAGCGTTTGATCACGCAATTCAGTCTACAAATTCGTACGCCAGTCGTCGCAGGCCTGAACTGCGAGCTATCAGCTGTCAGCTATCAGCGTTCAGCTTGCTTTCCCAGGTCTCATCTGCTGAAGCGGACGAAACCTGGAGCGCCCGGCGTGTCGATTCGGAGCCTCGGCGATGCGATTTGCAACTCGCGGGCCCCAGATAAGTGCTAGATTACTGAACAACACCAACTCTTCCATCATTGTGAGGGTCTGATGCCTTCAACAGGTACAGTTGCCGCTCGCCTCGTCGTCAAGCGCCGTCACATTCCAGGCCCATTCACCCTGCCGCTCGCGCTCGTTTTTGCGCAGCTGATTCTTTGCCTCGGCCGGGGCAGCGCGCAGGCCAACAGCGCGGCGAAGCCGGATCAATCCGCACCGCCCGGGGCAGTTTCGATGGTGACGATCAGCCCGGAACACGTGACGCTGGCTGCCGGCGATATCAAGCAGTTTTCCGCCGCTCCGAGCGGAACAGGCGGCTACGACAAAGGTCTCACGTGGTCAGTGAACGACGTAGATGGTGGAAATGCGGCTTTCGGCACCATCAGCAAGAGCGGGCTGTACGTGACACCTTATCCTGCACCGCAGTCGGTTGCGATCAAGGCGAGGAGCACGCTCGATCCGGCGAAGTGGGCCGCGGCTGTGATCACGTTTGCTGCGCCGCCGGTGGCCCGGGGGCCGTCGCTCACCGTGGATGCAGAAGCTGCGGGTCATGCGATCAACCCGCTGATTTATGGGATGAACGCTTACCGGCAGGAGGATCCGAACAATGAATCGGCCGAGGTTGCAAAGGCTGTGCGCCTGACCTTGAACCGGTGGGGCGGAGACGGAGTAACCCGCTACAACTACAAACTCGATATAAGCAACCACGGCGATCACTGGTTCTACGAAAATATCCCGAATTCAAACACGCAATACCCTGACGTCTCAGACTTCAACACGCAGGTGATGGGCGATCGCGAAAGCAGAACCAAGACCATGGGAACGGTGCCGGTGATGGGATGGGTTGCGAAATCGCGCACCATGGCCGGCAGCTTTGCTGTGGCGAAGTATGGACCGCAGCAGAAGACCGATCCGTACTGGAAAACCTTCGGCAACGGCGTGAAACCCGACGGTACCAAGATTACGATCAACGATCCAACCGATACCTGCATGAGGGTGGACGCTAGCTGGACTGAAGGGTGGGTGAAATACCTTGTTGGCAGATTCGGCGACGCGGCCCACGGAGGCGTGGCGATTTACTCGCTGGATAACGAGCCAAGCTGGTGGGATTTGAATCACCGCGATGTGCATCCTTTGCCTTTCACTTATGACGAGGTGACGGAGAACGGAATGAAAGTGGCAAGGGCGGTGAAAGAGGCCGACCCCACGGCAGAGGTGAGCGGGCCGGTGATGGACTACTGGTTCACCTATTTCTACTCGATGAAGGACCTTGAGTCGGTAAAGGGCACGTGGCCGAATGTCACTTATGATTTTTCCGATCGCACCTCGCACGGGAACCTGCCGTTCATCGAGTACTACTTGAAGACGTTCAGAGCCGCGCAGGACGCCGACCCGAAGCACACGCGACTGCTCGATTACCTTGATCTGCATACATATTTCGCCGCAAACGATGCGGGCTTGAAGCCCGCGGGCACAAGCGAGCAACAGAGAGCCGTGCTCGACTCGACGCGCGTGTTCTGGGACCCGACCTACACGGATCCGAATCTGCGGGACCCGAACAACTATGCCCAGATGATGCCGCCCATGATGATCCGGAGGATGAAGCAGTGGGTTGCAGCGGATTACCCGGGCACGAAGACGGCAATTACGGAATACAACTGGGGCGGACAGGAACATATCAGCGGAGCCGTGGCGCAGGCGGACATTCTGGGCATTTTCGGGCGCGAGGGACTCGACATGGGCGCATTGTGGGGCGCGCCGGAGCTGAACTCGCCGGCAATGTTTGCGTTCAAAATCTTTCGCAACTACGACGATGCCGGAGGGGAGTTCGGCGATACGAGCATCGCGGCCAGCAGCGCCGACCAAGGGAAGCTGGCCGTTTATGCGGCGGTGCGCAGCGTGGATGATATGGCCACGATCGTCGTGATCAACAAGACGTTTGGAGATCTGAAGTCGGACGTCGTTCTCGCGCACCTGAAGACAGAAAAGCAGGCCAAGGTGTTTCAGTACAGCAGCACCGATCTGAAGCAGATTCGCGCTCTGCCGGACGCCGTGGTCACGCGAGAATCGAAAAAGGAAAAGACGAGCGCCTTGAAGGACCAGATGTTTCCGGCTATGTCGATCACGGTGTTTGTAACGCGGGTGAAGTGAGAGGCGTCGCAATCTGAATGCAGGGCATTATTGCGTCGTCCGTGCGATCCCAGATCCGAAAATCGGGACCTAGGGCACCCAGTCGCACACGTCGTGACTCTCGGGCCGGGGGCGCCTGTCCTTCCCTTCCGTGTCGTTAGCAAGTGAAAATGTCCGCTTTTCGTAGCAAATGAAGTGTCCGGTTTCATAAGTTAGTAGCCGTAGAGGCGGTGGGAAAGTGCGAATCCCGCGTAGTTTGCGGGATTTGCAAG
>Ga0116223_10000097_pt1 | contig 108890 bp, 87 predicted proteins | sample Sb_taG_3_FD_90092 | JGI IMG/M metagenome (GOLD analysis project Ga0116223, IMG submission 90092) | Peat soil microbial communities from Weissenstadt, Germany - Sb_50d_a_PC metaG | ecosystem: Environmental > Terrestrial > Soil > Wetlands > Peat | place: Germany: Weissenstadt | collected 2010-09-21 | reverse complement strand
GTGAAACCTCCTGCTCCTGCTTCACCAAAACGGGCTTGACTCAACCGCCCACTTGAAGCCGTTCGCCACACATCTCTCGCGCACTGCGCACTCCAGCACCGCCGGTTACGGACGGATCACGGGGTGGGCCTAACGAGGGAACGGTCCGGGGCGGCATGAGAGACAAGTTGGTAGAATGCGCAAAAACCGGCCGGTTCGAATTCTGATCGTTGGACACCAGGGGATCGTGCGGGAGAGCTTAGCTCTCATGCTCTCCGGCCAACCCGGCGTGGCGTGCGTGACGAGGGAACCTTCCGACGTCATTCTGGTAAACCACGATACGACCTGGGACGCGCTGCTGGATGAGTTGGTTGACGGGGCTGGCCGGAACGGCTCGGCCAAACGCATTGTGGTCCTTACCCCGGGGCTCGAAGACGGCATCGCGATGGGGCTGGTCCAGCAAGGGGTCGGCGGGCTATGTCTGAAACACAATTCGCTGGACCGGTTGATGGAGGCCCTGCACATCGTGGCGCAGGGCGGGACCTGGGTGGACGCACCCTACTCGCGGATGCCCAGGCCGCGGACCGGGTCGAAGACGGGGCTGCGGGCCGTGTCGGATCGGACCGCCGCCGCGGGGAGCCGCCCATCGTTGTTCACCGAGCGTGAATTAGTGGCGCTGCGCTCGCTGATCGAGGGCTGCTCGAACAAGGAAATCGGCGCCCGGGTGGGATCGTCGGAGTCCGGGACCAAAAGCCTGCTGCAGAGGCTCTTTCGAAAGACGAACGTGCGGTCGCGGGGGCAATTGATCCGGGTGGCCCTGGAGAAGTACCGCGATTTGCTGTAATGCGGTTTGCTGTGGCGCGGTTTGCTGTAACGCGGTTTGCTGTAAAGACGGTCCGCTGCGATGATACAGTAAGTGCCTCTGGTTTCGTACCTCCACCGGACCGCCGCCGGGTCCCACTTAACAGCCGAACAAGCCTACCAAGCGATGAGCGCGCTGCTGGACGGCTCGGCTCCCGAAGCGCAGATCGCCGGATTCCTGGTCGCGCTGCGCATTAAGGGCGAGACTGCGGCCGAGCTGGCCGGGTTCGCCCGGGCGATGCGCGAGCGGATGCTGTTTGTCGACGCCGGGCCGGACGTCATCGACACGGCGGGCACGGGCGGGGACAACGCGGGGACGTTCAACATTTCCACGGTAGCGGCGCTGGTGATGGCGGGCGCCGGGGCGCGCGTGGCCAAGCACGGGAACCGGTCGATTTCGAGCGCGGCGGGCAGTGCCGACGTTCTGGAAGCGCTGGGGGTGCGGATCGCTCCATCGGGTGAGGCGTCGTCGGCCGCCGAGGCTGCGAGCGCGGTGCGGGAGATCGGGATCGGGTTTCTCTTCGCTCCGGCGCTGCATCCGGCCATGAAGCACGCCCAGCCGGTGCGGCGGGCGCTGAAGATGCGGACGGCGTTTAATCTGCTGGGGCCGCTATGCAATCCGGCGCGGGCGCAATTTCAGTTGATCGGCGCGCCTTCTCCGGAAGCCGCAAAGCTGATGGCGGAGGCGCTGGCGCAGCTGGGGACCCGGCGGTCGTTCGTGGTGCACGGGCATGACGGGCTGGACGAGATTACGACGACTGGAGCCACCGATGTCTTTGAGGTCACCCCGGAAGGCGTAACCAAGCACCTGTGGACGCCGGCGGATTTCGGCGTGCCGAGGACGGTGGCGAGCTCACTTCTTGGTGGAGATTCTGCTCGCAATGCTCAGATTGCGCGGGAGATTCTTTCTGGGGCCGAGGGACCGGCGCGAGACATTGTGCTGGTGAACGCCGCTGCGGGACTGCTAGCCGCGGGGATCGCTCCGACGCTGCATGCAGGCGTGGGCATGGCGGCAGAGGCCATCGATTCGGGAGCGGCTCGGGGCAAGCTGGAGCTGCTGAGGAAGAGGTTCCCGGTGGAGTGACCGCGAGTCAGCGCGCTTTGACGTGCTCGCGCAGCTTTTGAAATCAGAAAGGGTAATTGCACACGCTTTCGCTGGAAAGCTTCCAGCGAATCTTAAAGGGCATTTTGAGCTTGAGCCGGGTTTTTGTGGGATTGCGCGAACACAAGCGGAAGCGAACGGATCGTCACCATCCCGATTCGCTTGGGCCCGGTCAGGGTACTCGGAGGAGCCCGGCCGGGTCATCCTTTGGTTGAGTCCTCGCAAAGGCGCTAAGGCGCTAAGAAAACCTCATGTTGTTCGTGAGCCTTAGCGACCTCTGCGGCTTGGCGAGAATCAATGCTGTACGGCGAGCATCGCGTTGCCTTGCGTGCTCGCGCCATTCAATGTCGCGGTGATGATGTGATTTCCGTCCGGGAGAGTGGTGGGGACCACCACGTTGAATTGGAATTCGCCGGGATATGTGGAGAGGCCGGCGTAGGTCACGGTCGCCGCTGCACCGCCGATTGTGATCGCCGGGGGCGGGCTGAGCGTGCCGGATTGCTGGGTCGATCCGCTCACTACCGGCACGGTCGTGGGTCCGAAGCCGTTGGCGGAGAGCACTATGGTTTCGCCCGGTTTCGCCGGCGAGGATTGTCCGGAATACAGCGTCGTGGGACCGATCAGGCTGCCGTTGGCGTGGGTAGCCGCTATGTCTCCAGCGATGTCGAAAACAAAAAACGACGGCGTCGTGGTTTGCGCGGGTGCGGTGTAGGTTGCGCTCGCGCCGTTGTTGGTGATTACCACTTGCGCGGGGCCGGCGAGCGGGTCCGGCGGGGTCAGCACGTTCACTTGCGTGGGGCTGATGTAGTACACGTAGGCTGGTTTTCCGTTCACCGTCACGCTGACGCCATCAAGCTGCGTGGGCATCTGGTTGCCCACGAAGTCGGAGGACTGCCAGGTGCGCCCGCTGCCTGGTCCATTTCCCGGTTTCGATAAGTTGGATCCTTTGATTTCGATCCAAGTGTTGGGCGCGATGGTGCCGGATTCACCTTCGGCATTGGCCACCAGGCCGATCACGGGCGCGGTCTGGCCTGCGCTCTGCATGGTGGCCTTCATGATGACTTCGATATACGGATTCCAGGTGGACAGCATGAAGTAGAACGTCGAAGTCTGGTTGGCGCTGTTGCCGGTAGTGAAGCTGGACAGGAAGTAGGGACCGTAGGAGCCGCCTTCGGTGTCTTCGCGGCCGGGATTACCGGCCTGATCGCAGGCGGGGCTGGTCGCGGTGACGGCGCGGTGAATGAAAAAGCAATGTCCGCGGTCGCGGTCGCCGTTGAAGATGGTCTGCGGAGCGCCCCAGGGTCCCCAGGGCTGCGGCGCGAAACGCATGTAGACGCCGCTCGGGTTCGTCGCGTTCTTGTTCAAGCAGTTATAGAGCATGACCCAGCGCTGGAGCGGCTGGTTGTAGTCGACGCCCAACTCGCCGGTGCAGTTTGTGGGCGCGGGGGGCGCGCCGTTGACATCCTGGAATAATTGCGCGGCGTCAGCCTCGCTCGCGGACCAGTTGGGGGTGACGCCGTCCTTGGCGAGTCCGGTGAAGTATTGGATGCCGCCGGACTGGGCCATGGTGGTGGCCAGCTTGCGCGCCAGGTACACGGGGCTATTGCGGTAACCGGTGCCTCCCGCCGAGCCCCAGAAATAGTTGTAGCCGTCGGTCCAACCCACGATCGCCACGTTGACGAACTTGGCTCCGTCGCAGTGGCTGCAGGAGGGCGCGGAGAAATCGTAGAGGTAGTGGTAGCTGACGCCGTCGTCGTCGGAGACGGCCATTACGGAGCGGGTGGAAAAGGTCGAGTTCTTGTCGGTAGCGAACATCACGAACATGCGGCCGGCGACGTCGATGCCCGCTAAGGGAACTTCGAAATCGCCTAGGGTGACGGCCGACGCGCCTTCAGCGTTGAGCGCCACGGGGTTCTGGTAGGCGCCAATGGAGTTGCGGACGAAGTCGAGCTTGAGGCACTGGTTGACGTTGGTGCCGGAGGTGAAAGCAATCGCGTCATTATGGACAGGCGTTCGCGGCGAATCCGTCTGGGAGTTGGGCTGGCCCTTGAAAGTGGCGGTGGGATTGGTGTCGCCGAACAGCAGCCATAGCTTGCCGTCGTGCAGGAATGACGCGCCTAGATCGTCTCCAGCCAGACCGTAGTTGGTTTGGGTCTGGCTGACGGTGGGCTGGTTGGTCTGGTAGTCGGTTTCGCCGTTGGGCTGGCAGACTTTTTGCGTCGAGCCGTTGACCCAGATGGGGTCGGTGGACTGGGCGATCGCGGCGAAAGGGAAGGCCGCAAGGATTAGCCACGAATGGACACGAAGGAACATGGACGGCTCGTTACTATCTTAGAATGGGCCGGAGGCTTAGAATGGGCCGCAGGCGGTTGTTGCGGAGGTGATGTGCGGCTGCGCGTGGTGCACTGGAACGCTAAAGAAGCTGAGCCGTTGCTGGAATCGCTGCGGGCGGCGGGGCATTCTGTCGAGCACACTTCATCGATTGGCTCGGGGATCATGAAATATTTGCGCGCCGCGCCGCCGGACGCCGTGGTGATCGATCTCACGCGGCAGCCTTCGCAATGGCGCGAGATCGGGGCGGCCATTCGCAACGGCAAAACCATTAAGCATCTGCCGCTTCTGTTTCTCGACGGCGATCCCGAAAAAGTCGCCGGCGTACGGCGCGTGCTTCCCGATGCGATCTACACTACGCGGGCGCGCTTGATCGCGGAGCTCAAACGCGCTAAGCCGCTGGCTAACCCGGTGCGCCCGACACAGATGATGGAGCGGTTCGGGAATCGCACTACGGCGCAGAAGCTGGGCATCAGCGCGGGGATGCGCGTAGCGGTGATCGATCCGCCTGCGGATTACGAGCGCGCCATCGGGCCGCTGCCCTAGGGGGCGTCGCTGGAAGAATGGGCGGGCGGCTCGCCGCTCCGCATCACGCTGTGGTTCACGCACGATCCGGATTCGTTCCTGGCGCGGATGCGACGCATGCGCGCGCTGGCCGCGCACAGCCGCTTGTGGATTTTGTGGCGCAAGAACAAAGTGGATCGATTGGATGGGGGTTTTATACGCGCAGCGGGGATCGACGCCGGGTTGGTGGATTATAAGATCTGCTCGGTCGACGCGACGTGGAGCGGTATGGTGTTTGCGGTGAAGAAGGTGGGTTGATACAGAGGATACGCGCGAGCTATTGCAGAAGAACAGGCGTCAGGAATTTGCCGCCGCGCCGAAACCATGGCGAGCGAGCGCTGGCTTGCCGTGTTTCGTTTCATCGAATTAAGCCCGCTCGACATTGGTCGATCGCGTGCCGATAAGACGGCATGGGTTCAATCAGCAACAATCTTTCCAGCAGTTATCTACAGTCGCTTCTCTCGGCGGCGCCGATGCGGACGGAGATAACGACGGCAGCGGATCGTCCAGCGCGTCGTCCGGAGCATCGTCCGGCAGCAATGCGGGCAGCGGCACGTCGGGAGGCAGCACGTCCAGCAGCAGCCAGACGGCGAGTCAGCTGTTCGCGGGTTTCCTCACTAATGGCGACCCGAATCAGGCGACATTTCCCGCCGGGATTATTCTAACGACGCTGGCGAACGCGGGCCTCACCGGGGCCTAGAAGCGAATCGCAGGCAGCTCAACTCGTACTTCAAGCCGCGACCATAAACGAACGGAAGTCATTCCCATGCCCAGGTGTGGGATGATGAATCGGATTCACGGATGGAGGACGAGGACTTCATGAAGCACATCCTGCCTTTTGCGGGTTCATTCAGCATTCCAGTTGCCGCCGTGTGCTGCGCTGTCGTCCTGTCCGGCCAGCAAGTTCCCGCGCCCAGCCGCGCCGCCACGCCGGAGCCCATGAATTGGACCTCCGCGCAAGATCACCAGAATATGATGGACCAACTCGGGATCAAGGCTCTGCGGCCTGGCCCGAGCGGTAACGCTCCCGCGGGCGCGCCCAATGCCGCGAATTACGATCCGGCCAAAGCGAATCCGTACCCCGATCTGCCGGATGCTCTGACTTTGAAAAACGGGCAGAAGGTCACCAGCGCCGAGATGTGGTGGAAGCTGCGCCGGCCGGAGATCGCGGAGGATTTCTCGCGCGAAGTGCTCGGCCGCGTGCCGCAGAACGTTCCCAAGGTGTCATGGACGGTTGCGGAAACGGTCAACACGACCGTCGGTTCAATGCCAGTGGCGGCCAAGCGGCTGCTGGGCCACGCCGATAATTCCGCGTATCCGGCGATCAATGTCGATATCCAAATGACGCTGGTGACTCCGGCCGATGCCAAGCGTCCCGTTCCCGTCCTGATGATGTTCGGCGCAGGTGGCTTGCCGCAAACCGTTCCCGCTCCTACGAAAGCGGCGACCGGTCCCACTAAGGCGGGCAATGCGAGTGGTCCGCCCTCGACCGAGCAGCTGATCGCCGACGGCTGGGGCTACGCTTCCATCGCTCCCGCGAGCATTCAGGCGGACAACGGAGCCGGCCTGACCCGCGGCATCATCGGCCTGGTGAATCAAGGTCAGGCTCGCAAGCCCGACGATTGGGGCGCCCTGCGCGCCTGGGCCTGGGGTGCGGCGCGCGGTCTGGATTACCTGGTGACCGACCCCGCTGTCGACGCGGCCAAAGTGGGCATCGAAGGGGTTTCAAGGTACGGCAAGGCCGCGCTGGTTGCGATGGCGTTCGAGCCGCGCTTTGCGATGGTGCTGGTCGGTTCCTCCGGCGAGGGCGGCGCCAAACTTCATCGCCGCAACTTTGGCGAGGCCGTGGAGAATCTCACCGCCGCGGGCGAGTACCACTGGATGGCCGGCAACTTCCTCAAGTACGGCACGGCCGAGTCGTCGTTCGGCAGCCGCACGGCGGGCGATCTGCCAGTGGATGCGCACGAACTGATCGCGCTATGCGCCCCGCGCCCGGTCTTCATCAGTTACGGCATCCCGGAACGCGGTGACGCGAGCTGGCTCGATCATCAAGGAAGCTATATGGCGGCGGTCGCTGCGGGCCCCGTATTCCGCCTGCTGGGCGCGCGGGATCTCGGCGAGCGCGAGGATTATCATGCGGCGAAAATGCCTCCAGTGAACACTGGCCTGCTGGACGGCGAGCTAGCCTGGCGGCAGCATGACGGCGGACATGAGGACCGCTCCAACATGAAGTACTTCATCGCGTGGGCCGACAAGTTGATCCACAACACGCCCTCCGCACAGTAACCGAGTGGGCCAGGCTTTCAGCCTGCCGCCGCCTTTTGAGGCGGCGCTTTGCCCGTGCTGCTGCGACCTCCCGACGCCGCGCGGAAGCGTGGCGGCAGCCCGGAAGGGCTGGCCCCACGAACTAGCGATAGATCACGCGGTTTCCGGTATCGGCCGTCGGCCCGTAGGTGCTGAACACGTCCCGGCCCAGCATCCGCAACAAAAAAGTCTGCTGGCCGCGATGATGCGCCGTGTGGGCGATGCGCCGCACCACGATCCAGGCACGGCTGCGAGGGACATCGAAGAAGCTCACTTTGGTTTCCCACCAAGCGTCGTCCTTGGCGCGCAAGGCGGCCAGTCGCGCGGCCGAATCGCGCGCGTAGGCTTCCAGAAACGCCCCGCGTGTTTCGAGCGTCGCTGGAGTTCCAGTGTCGATCTGAAACATATTGCGGAACCAGTTGTACTCGCTCGTGCACTGGTGCGCCATGTGCTCGATCGCGTTGCGGCCTCGGCCGTCCGGAGAACTGGGGCGCACGGCGACGTCCTCGTCGCGGAACATGCCCCACACGCTCAACACCTTCAACCGTTCCGTTTCGTAAGTATCGATCAGAAACTGATACCGCGTCATCTCTTCGAGCCGGCCGCCGCTCCCGCCGCGGCAGCCTTGGTCAGAATCAAGATGTGCTGCCGAGGCAGCGTCTCAATCACCTGGCTCATGCGGAAACCGTCGGCCTCGAGTTCCGCCTTGACCTCCTCCACCGTCATCTTGTGTTCGATGCGGATCGGAACTTTGGGATCTTCCTTGCGGTACTCGAGCAGCACCAGTCGCCCGTCGGCCTTGAGCGATTCGCGGATGCCGCGCACCATCTCGCGCGGATGTGAGAACTCATGGTACACGTCCACCAGCAGCACCAGGTCCATGGTGTTTCTGGGCAGCTTGGGATCGGTCTCGGTGCCCAACACGGTTTCGATGTTGCCGCCGCCACCCACGCTGAAACCGCCCTGAGCCGCGTTCGCGCGCAGCATCTCCAGCATCCTCGGTTGCAGATCGTTGGCCCACACCTTGCCGCCGGGCGTGATGCGGCGGACCATGCGCAGCGACATGTAGCCCACACCCGCGCCCACATCGGCTACGTTCATGCCGGGTTTCAAGCCGAGGGCGTCGAGCGCGCCTTCGGGATTCTCCTCGGCCTCGCGCTCCGGGCGGACCAGCCAGCCGGCTCCATCGGCGCCCATCACGCCCGCGTATTTGCGTCCGGTGACCGGATGGGTGTCCTGAAACGCGTGCGCGGGGCGAAGCGAAACCAGCAGGCCCAGCGCCAGGCCCAAAGTCAGCCCCAGCGCCACGCCCCACGAACGACGTGCGAGTCTCATTGTTTTTGCCCGCCCTTCAACTGCGCGTCGTAGGTCGAGCGGAACGCGCTGTACTCAATCTCGATCTCGTTCTTGAAACCCTGCGGATCGATATACGGGTTGGGTGTCTGGCCCAGCTTGGCGAACTTTTCCTGCAGCCGGAACATGGCCGGATGCGAGCCCAGCGGAATGTCGCACTTCAACCCGCGCAGCACGTCGAAGCCGTGCATGTACTCCTCGGCGATGCGCGGCGTGTCGGGATTGTTCACCAGGATGAAGCCCGGGTTCACGCCCATGCTGCCGATGATGACGACGTCGTAGCTCTTGCCCGCGTCGGTGACCTGGAAGGTCCAGGTAGTGCAGCCGCGCGTGTGGCCGGGGGTCAAGTGCGCGACCAGAGTCGTGCCGCCGAGCGTCACCGTGTCGCCGTCATGAATCACGCGGTCGATAGGATGGGGCTTGCCACCGGGCCGCATCTTCTGCAGGGCTGGAACGTCTTCCGCCATGGCCACCACCTGCGCGCCGGAGAGTTCCTTCACCATCGCGTCGCCCTCCATGTGATCGCCGTGGGCGTGGCTTCCCAACAAAATCTTGATGTCCGTGAATTTGAACCCCAGCTTCTCGACCGATGACTTGATCACCGGAACGGTTCGCTCGTAGTCGCTATTAATAAGGATCAGACCCTCGGGCGTAGCCAGCAGAAACGAACCCAACGACGTGGTCCCGACGTAATATAGGTTGCCGATCATTTTGTGCGGCGGGAACTGGCGGTCCTGATCCTCCTTGGTCCCGACGTTGCGTGTGAAGAGCTCTTGCGGCGTCCAGACGTGAGGGGCTTGCGCCCACAGCAGCGCCGCGCTCAAGATCGCGGCCAGCAGAGACGGTAGAAGGCGGAGAGGCATTGTGAGATCAGAATATCAGAACCCCGCCAAGTCTACTGTCGCCGCCCACCGCCGCCCCAGCCGCGCGCTTACATTAGGAGAATGCGCACTCAGGTTGGAATTGTCGGAGCGGGACCGGCGGGATTGATTCTTTCGCACCTGTTGCATCTGGAAGGCATCGAATCGATCGTCGTCGAAAGCCGCAGCCGGGAGTGGGTGGAGGCGCGCGTGCGCGCGGGCGTCCTCGAACAGGGCCCTGTCGATTTGCTCAACGCGACCGGGCTGGGCGAGCGCATGCGGCGCGAAGGCCTGGTGCACGAAGGTATCTCGCTGCACTTCAATGGGCTGCAACGGCGCATCGATTTTCGCGAATTAACGGGCCGCGCGATCACCGTGTATGGGCAGCAGGAAGTGGTGAAGGACGTGATCCAGGCACGCCTCGGCGCAGGTGGGCAGATCGTGTTCGAGGCCGAGGATGTATCGGTGGACGATCCGGCTTCCGCGACGCCCAAGATCCGCTTCCGCCTCGACGGCGAGCCCCGCGAGATCGCTTGCGACCTGATCGGCGGCTGCGACGGGTTTCATGGCATCTGCCGCCCGTCGATTCCGGAAGGCGTGCTTACGATTTACGAGCGCGAGTATCCCTTCGGATGGCTGGGAATCTTGGCCGAGTCGAAACCCCCGTCGCACGAGTTGATTTACGCCAATCACGAGCGCGGGTTTGCGCTCGCCAGCATGCGGGCGCCGCGGATTTCGCGGCTGTACCTGCAGTGCGCGGTGGATGAGCCGCTCGAAAACTGGCCGGATGAGCGGGTGTGGGACGAGTTGCACACACGCCTGTCGGCGGGCGGCCCGGTGGAGCTCGAAGTCGGCCGGGTGCTGCAAAAGAGCGTGACGCCCATGCGCAGCTTTGTGGCGTATCCGATGCAGTATGCGAACCTGTTCCTGGCCGGAGACGCCGCGCACATCGTGCCGCCGACCGGCGCCAAGGGTATGAATCTGGCGATCGCCGACGTGCACCTGTTATCGCGAGCGATGGCGCGGTTCTTTAAGAACGGGTCGCGAGAATTATTGGACAAATATTCGGACGCGTGCTCCTGGCGCGTGTGGCGGGCACAGCATTTTTCGTGGTGGATGACGTCGATGCTGCACCGCTTCTGGGGCGAGTTCGCCGCGTTCGATTTCAAGCGGCAACTGGCGGAGTTGGAATACGTCAGCGGGTCGCCCTTCGCGTCGCGGGCGCTGGCCGAGAATTACTCGGGGTTTCCGCTTGAATAGAGCTTGCCGAAACTGTCGAGAGCGGCCGGGTTTTGAACCGTAGAAACATCGCCGAGTTCGTGACCGAGGTAAGCCTGGCGGATCAGGCGGCGCACAATCTTGCCGCTTTGTGTTTTGGGGAGTTCTATCACCGCGTGCACGGCGCGGGGGCGGAAGGGCGGGCCGAGGGAATCGACGACCGTGCGGGCCACCGCGTCCAGCCACAGCGAGTCCGCTGATTCGCCGGGCTTGGGCACGACGAAGCCCACAATGGCCTCGCCCTTGATTTCGTCGGGCACGCCGATGACCGCGGCTTCGGCTACTCCCGGATGTTCCAGCAGCGCGTCCTCCACCTCGCCCGGCCCGACCTTGCGGCCCGAGACGTTCATGGATTCGTCGGCGCGGCCGTGCAGGAACCAGCAGCCGTCTTCATCGACGCTGGCCCAATCGCCGTGGAACCAGATGTTGGGCGACGCATTGGGCCACTTCGACCAGTACGTTTCGATGTAACGGTCGGGACGCCCCCACACGCCGCGGGTCATCGACGGCGCGGGCGCAGTGCACGCCAGGTAGCCGGTGACTCCGGGCGCGACGGGTTGACCGGCGTCGTCGAGCACCACCGCGGCCATGCCGGGCGCGGGCGAGCCCAGCGTGCACGGCTTCAGCGGCTGGATGGGCAGCGGGAACAGAAAGCAACCGATAATTTCGGTGCCGCCGGAAATGTTGATGATGGGCGCGCGGCGGCGCCCGACGTTTTCGAAGAACCACATGTAGGAAGATTCGTCCCACGGTTCGCCACTGGAGCCGAGCAGGCGCAGGGCGCTCAAGTCGTAGCGCGCGGGATCGCTGCCATGCATCAGCGTGCGGATGGCGGTGGGCGACATGCCGAAGGTGGTGATGCGGTGGCGTTCCAGCATCTGCCACAACCGGTCCATTCCGGATCCGCCCGGGGCGGGGAAGTCGGGCGCGCCGTCGTATATAAAGATGGTTCCGCCGAAGTGGTGATTGCCCAAGATGGTCCACGGGCCCATCATCCAGCCGATATCGGAGAGCCAGAAGAAGCGATCGGCGTCGCGGTGGTCGAAGGCCAGATAGATTTCCTTTGCGGTTTGCACCAGCGCGCCGGCGTGGGTGTGCACGCAGCCTTTGGCCATGCCCGTGGTGCCGGAGGTGTAGAGCAGCAGCGCGGGCGTTTCGGAATCCAGGGATGCGGTAGCGATGGGTTCGCCGGGTTGGCCCGCGCAATCGGTGATGATGTGCTCGACCGAAGGCGCACGCGTTGCGGCTTGACGAACCTTTTCGGCCAAGGCCAGGCGCTTACCGCGGCGTTCGAGATGCTCGGCGGTGAAGACGCAGCGGGCGCCGGAATCCGCCAGGCGAGCGGCGATGGCGCCCGCGCCGAATCCCGCGAAGATGGGCACGGCGACCAATCCGAGTTTCAGGCACGCGTACAGGATCGCCACCACATCGGGCGTCATAGGCATGCACATGGCGACTCGGTCGCCCGGCTGTATTCCCAGGGACAGCAAGTGCCGTGCCAGGGCGTTGACGCGCGCGGCGAGCTCGCCGAAGGAAATCTCCCGGGAGTCTCCGTTTTCGCCTTCCCACACGATAGCGGGATTGGCGCGGGCCGGACCGACGACGTGGCGGTCGAGGCAGTTGTGGACGATGTTCAGCCGGCCGCCGGTGAACCAGCGGGCCCACTCTACGCCCCGCGAGGTGTCGAGCACTTGCTGGTAGGGCTCGAACCACTCTAAGCGAATCTCCCGCACAAGTTCGGCCCAAAATGCTTCGGGCTGGGCAGTGGAGAACCGCAGGAACTCCTCGCGCGAGCCCAAGCCCAGTCGCTGGATAAAACGCCACACGTTGGTGGAGCGCGTCCATTCGTCGGAGGGTTCCCAGATCCACATGTTCCTGAGTGTCAAGGATACACTGGCCGTAACGGGTAAAGCACAGGAGGACTTGGGAACCTATTGGGTGGCCGCTTGGAAGCGACAGGAGCCGCTGCGTGCATTTGGTTTCGACATTCGGTGATGATGTATGACTCGGCCTTCGGTCGTTCTGTTCACGCACATCATTGCCGCTCTGGGACTCTTTGTTGGCTTTGGTTTCGAGTGGCTGGCTTTTTCTTCCCTAAAGTGCACCACGAATGCCGCGAGGCCAGGATGTATGCGTCGTTGTTTGCTCAGGACGGCGAGCTGATCATCGGCAACGCCTCTGCGAAGGATGGCCCCGCCCATATTGAGGAGCACCCGCAAGCCGTCGCGCAAGCTCCGATTTCGCGCCGTGATCGCCCTTGCGGCTTGACAATGGCTCCGGTTAGCTGGCACGATCACGAGATGGAGAGCATGTCTGTTCGACCCGAGCGGCGGTCCGCGTGCGGCGGACTGCGTTCTTCAGCGTCGGTGTTACCGCTGGCTGGCCTCTTGTTCCTCGCATCGGCCACGGCCAGTCTCGTGACCGCCCAGACCAGCACCCCGCGCCGGACCGTCTGGGACGGTGTGTACACGGAGGCTCAAGCCGCCCGTGGCACAACGGCCTTCGGCCCAAGCTGCGCGGGCTGTCATGCGCTCGCGGCGGAAGGCAAGGCGCCGCTTGCGGGCGAACCATTCTGGAAGAGTTTCGCGCAAAAAACCGTCGGCGATCTGCTCGAGTTCGTCAGCGCCAACATGCCGAACGGCACCCCCGGTTCCCTCAGCGAGTCCACTTACAACGAAATCGTCGCGCTCATCCTGAAATCCAACGGCTTTCCCGCGGGAACCACCGAGCTTGGGCGCAATACCATTGCCGGCGTGCAGATTGTCCCGAAGGACGGACGTGCAGAGCTCCCGGCCAACGCGCTCGCTCGCGTGGTCGGCTGTCTGGCCCGCAGCGGAGCGGATCTAAAGGCGAGCGGTGCGGACTGGGTGGTCACAAACGCGACAACCCCCGAACGGGCGGAACGCGTTGCGCACGCTGGGGACGAAGACGCCACGCGGCCCCTCGGCAGCCGTACGATGCCGCTCAAGTTCGTCGTGACCCGCCTGGATGCGTTGGTCGGTTCGCGCGTCGCGGTGAGCGGGCTCCTGATCGGCGCCGACGGCGTGGACGGTATTAACGTGACGACGGTGAACCGCGTCGCCCAGAAGTGTCCCTAACGGCTTGAGAATCGGCTGGGACGCGTGCCGAAATTGGTCTCCATGACGCAGACGATCTACGAGGCGGCCGGCGGGCGGCAAGCGTTCATTAACCTGGCGAAAGCGTGGCACGCGCGATGCCTGGCTGATCCGGTTGTGAGCCACGCGTTCTCGCATGGCTACCACCCCCAACATTCCGAGCGTCTGGCTGCCTATTGGGCCGAGGCGCTCGGCGGACCTTCGGACTACACCGAATCCTTGGGTGATGAATCCGGTGTGGTTCGAATGCACTCAGGAAACGGCGAGCATGTGGAGATGGACGAGCGAGCGCAGACCTGCTTCGCGCTGGCACTCGATGATGCCGGTCTCCCGGCCGATCCCCGTCTGCGATCCACGCTCAAGGCCTACTTTCACTGGGCAATGGCGACAATGGCAGCCTACCCGAAGTCGGCAGCCGACGTCCCCGCCGGTCTCCCACTGGCGCGCTGGTCCTGGGACGGGCCGGCGTGAACGGTTGCGCCCGACGGCGAAGGAACGCCCACTTACAATTACGGGTATGCCACGAAAAGTCATCCTCGGATTTGGAATCAGCCTTGACGGTTATATTGCGCGGCGCAATGGCGACCTCGATTTTCTGGTCATCGACAAAGAAGGTGAAGCGCTGATGGCGGACTTCTTCTCCAAGATCGATACCACGATCATGGGCCGTAAGACCGCTGCTGGTTGGGTGAAATTGCGCGAGAGTGGAGAGATTCCCGACACGCCGGGCATGGCCAACTACGTAGTCTCCCGGCGATGGAATCCGGGCAAACGCGAGGGATTCGAAGTGGTGAACGGATCTCTGACAACCTTTGTGAGAAAGCTAAAACGCCGCCCGGGGAAAGACATCTATCTGGGAGGTGGGGGCGAATTGGCGCGCAGTTTCCTGCAAGAAGATTTGGTGGACGAACTCTACATCGGCGTTGGTCCCATACTGTTAGGCGATGGCATCCCCGGCTTCCCGGGCAAGTTCCCGCAGCGCGACTTCAAGCTGACAGAATGCAAGTCCTACTCGAATGGATCGGTCGGGCTGCGCTATGAACGGATGCGGACCAAAGTGAGCCGGTAGAGCTCGATTTCTTTTCCGCCATCGGGCGAGCAGGGGAGCGGGCCCGTTTGACGGAACCGTTCCAGCCCCCTACACTGAAAGCAAACCGGCCTCCGACCGTACTACATATTATGACCGTCGCCGTCAAAAACAAACCGCCCGTCGTTGTCCCTGAAGCCGCCCTCCGGCGCGCCGGGTTTAAGCGCGGGCAGGAGCTTGAAGTGAAGAGCGCAAGTGGTGTGGTCACGATCGTTCCCCGGAAACCATCCGACGAGGACACCGTCCTCACGCCCGCCGAAGCGAAGCTCGTCCGCCGCGGCATGAAACAGATCAAAGAAGGCCGGTTTAAGCTGTGGCGCGACGTGAAGCATGAACTGGGTCGTTAGGATAGCGGACGACGCCCAGCTCTTCATCGACGGATTACCCGAAAAGGCCCGCCGCCAGATCGCCCGGAGCGTGGGCCAGCTTGAGCAAGACCCGTTTCGAGGCGACGTGAAACCGCTCCAAGGCCCGGCATGGAGAGGTTACTACCGGAAGCGCGCGGAACGGCGAAGTTGACGCGGCCCGTGCGGCGCGAAATGCGATTTAATCAGAAGCATAGCGCTTGCAATGTTCCCGCTTAGGCGCGATACGTAGTATGCTATGCATAGTATATGATACAGTCGTATCACGATGACGATACGCGCAAGCTGGCCAGGCGCATTCCCGTCAAGAGATTCCGGCGTGTCGAGCGGGCGGCGCGGAAGACGCTGCGCTGGCTGGAAGTCGCCACGTCGCTGCGCGATCTCTCCCTTCCGGGTTTGCGGCTGGAAAAACTCAAGGGGGATCGGGCAGGCCAGTACAGCATCCGGGTCAACGATCGATACCGGATCTGCTTCACCTGGAAGGATGACGGGGCGCACGGCGTGGAACTGACCGATTACCACTGAATTCGACAGGAACGAGGTGAAACCCATGAAAAAGACCAAGAAACTCGCGCCGATCACTCCTGGCGAGATGCTTCGGGACGTGCTTCAGGCCGCGGGCCTGACGGCGAACGCGGCGGCGCTCAAGATGCGGGTTCCCAATAACCGTCTGAACGGGATTCTGAACGGCCAGCGGGCTGTCACCCCGGACACGGCGTTGCGGCTGGCGCGGCTGTTCGGAACATCCGCCGAGATGTGGCTGAGCCTGCAACTCAAATACGACCTGGAGACCGCCGAGGACGAACTGGGCGAGCGCATCGAGCGTGAAGTGGAAACCCTCGGCGGCGAAGCCGCCTAATGGAGACGCCGGCGGACACACAAGACCTGCGTTGCTCAGCGTGCCCCCGCCGTGGATCGCCTTGCTCCCTGCCCTGCCTGAGATAAGCGTCAAGCAGATTCGAGGTTGGCGTATCCTTCGCCACGATGTGCCGGTTGCCTTTGAGCCGCCCGTTGCCGCCGCCCACGATCACCGCGGGTGGATTGTTCCGGTCGTGCGCGTTGCCGTTGCGACGAAAGAGGGCGAGGGGACCCCGCCGGATCACGCGGTTCTGTATTGGGGCAGCGGCATGAGCCTTCGGCTTCTCGATGGAAGCCGGGCAAACGCGAGGGATTCGAAGTGGTGAGTGGATCTCTGACAACCTTTGTGAGAAAGCTAAAACGCCGCCCGGGGAAAGACATTTATCTGGGAGGTGGGGGCGGATTGGCCCGCAGTTTCCTGCAAGAGGATTTGGTGGACGAACTCTTCATCGTCGGTCCCCTACTGTTAGGCGATGGCATCCCCGGCTTCCCCGGCAAGTTCCCGCAGTGCGACTTCAAGCTGACAGAATGCAAGTCCTACTCGAATGGATCGGTCGGGCTACGCTATGAACGGATCCGGACTAAGATTAGCGGATAATCGGGGCGCGGACGGCATCAACGTAACGGGGGTCCTGCTGCGCGCATTCAGGAATTCCCGGAAAAACCCGGACTGCGGCGGTGTGTGCATGACGAAGGCGCCGCTGCTCTTGCGCGAAGTGGCGCGAGTCTCTCCGGTACCCGAAGACTGTCAATTGGTAAGATATTTTCGTGACTTCGGAGCGGGTCCTTCGGCGGGTTTTGAGCGGGACAGCCGATGCAGCCATTCGGTTTGAGGACTTGTGTCATCTGCTCGAAAGCTTGGGATTTGAGAAGCGTGTGCGGGGTAGCCATCACATTTTTCGAAAAGATGGCGTTGTGGCGAAGGTCAATCTTCAACGAGCGGGCGCCCAAGCCAAACCCTATCAGGTCAAGCAGGTCCGCGCGATGATTCTGGAAGCAAAGTTAGGTGGCGAATGAGTAAGTACGAAGTGATCATTTATTGGAGCAAGGAAGACGACGCTTTTATTGCGGAGGTCCCCCAACTCGCGGGGTGCGCCGCCCATGGAGCCTCTCCCGAAGAAGCTCTGCGCAACGCTCAAGATGCGATCGCTTTGTGGATCGAAACGGCCAAGGAGTTTGGCGATCCGATCCCGGAGCCGGTTGGGCGCCGCTTGGTTCTTGCATGAGCGTTTTCAGGTAGACGTCATCGACGGCGGGGCGCTGGTACGCTCGGCTGGCCGGCGCCAGTTGAAGTGTCCGTTCGCGACTAGTCGTTCTCTATCGCTCTGCGCCCTACATCAACTTGCCGATCGCCGAAGTCCGTTCGCGCGTAGGATCGAAGCGCAGCGAGGGTTCACCGACGGTAATCGTTGAAGTACTCTAATGTGGTGGCAGTTCCAACCGTTGATATCAACGACTTTGCTCTTCTGCAGGCTGAGGCAGCAGCCGCGAGGCTATGGGCGTTCGGCAGCGCGCCGTTTCCGCTCGCAAACGGTGCGATCATCCAGGGCCACATCGAACAGGCGGTAACAGATACTGCCATCGCCTTCGCGATCCATGTTCGACGTCTTCTCGACAACCGCAAAATACGAACCCAGTTCACCCTCGACGAGCCCTTCTGGCATTGGTCCGCGAAAGGCGGCTTGACCAAGGTCACACAGCTAAGAGACGCCTTGAATCGAATAGTTCATGCTACCGACTTCAAAGTCGGGTTCGAGCGCCTGCCCGATGGAACCGCGAAGATTGAGGGGGGTGCGATTTCCGTGCTCTATCTCAAGACAAAGACGGATCAGCGCGAAGACGCCCTGATTGATGTATTTGCCCTCGCGTCATGCTTCTTTCACCAGGTGTTACCCGCGCTACGGCCCCCAAGTGCGACGAACCCAGGGGTGGTCCATTGAAACGCGGGGGTCACATGCGTTCTGCGGGATAGCTCCCGATTAACGGCGCAGCGTATTCGGTCATGCTCGATTACGTTAACGAACTTCCGAAACAGTGTACTTAGAGATCGACTCTGCCCGTACTCGCCGGGAGACTCTCGATCTCCGCGCCGCCCACGTGCGCCAGTGCCAGCAGCAGGTTCGAGGTTGGCGTATCCTTCGCGACGATGTGCCGGTTGCCCTTCATCCGGCCATTAGCGCCGCCCACGATCACCGCGGGTGGATTGTTGCGGTCGTGCGCGTTGCCGTTGCTCATGCCGCTGCCCCAGTACAGCACCGCGTGATCCAGCAGTGTCCCGTCGCCTTCTTTTGTCGCCTTCAGCTTCTCGATGAAATCCGCGAATTTCTGGATTTGGTAGGTGGCGATCTTGGCGTACTTCGCAAGCTTCTCCGGATCGTTGCCATGATGCGAGATGGTGTGGTGCTGCTCGGGAATGCCGATGTGCCCGTACGCGCGGTCGCTGGCTTCATGACCGGTCATGAACGTAAACACGCGGCTGATGTCGCCCTGATACGCCAGGTGCATCAGGTTGTAGGTCACGTTCATGTGATCGTCGAACGCTTCCGGCAAGCCCACCGGCGCCTCCGGATTGCCGGTGATGGTTCCGAGACGGCTTTCCATGCGTTCGAGCTGCTTTTCCACATCACGAATGTTGCCGAGATATTCGTCCAGGATGGCGCGATCGGGCGCTCCTAGCGAGCTTTTCAGTTTCGCGGTTTCCTCGGTCACCGAGTCGAGCAGGCTCTCCTTCTCCTTGAGGCGGGCAAAGCGCCGCTCCTTCGAATCCGTCTCGCCGAACATCCGCTCGAAGGTAACGCGCGGATTGATGCCCACCGGCAGCGGGCTCGTATCGTCGCGCCACGCGAGCGTATTGAAGAACGTGCAGGCGAAACCGTCGCAGGCCCCCACGGCGGTGCCCATGTCCTCGGTGCCCACTTCGATGGACCGCAGCGGCGTATCGCCCGCCCCTTGATCCGCAATCAACTGGTCGATGGTTTTCTTGGATTGGATTTTTCCGAACGCGTCCGATTTTCCATTGTCGGCGCGGCTTTCGGCCGGCCCCAGACCGTTCAGAAACGCGGAGCTGGCTCCCAGATGGACCGATGAGCCCCAGGGCGCCTTCATCTTGCTGACCGTGACGAGCTGATTGCGGAACGGCTCCAGCGGCAGCATCACCGGTTTGAACTCGAAGTCGCTGCCTTCTTTTTCAGGATGCCAGGTGTCGGGCCACACTCCACACGGGAAGTAGACCGCGCCGAAGCGGAACGGCGAGGTCGGCGCCGCGGAGAGCGCCGGCACCATCGCGTCCAGGAATGGCAGTGCGACGGTGGCGCCCAAAGTACCCCGCATGAACGTGCGACGGGAAAGGTGCTTCTTCGTGATGATCATGGCTGCTCCTTTTTAGATCCTACATTGTTTGAGCGTGCAACGCTACCGGTACCGGCCGGCCCGCCGGCGGGTCCAGCCGGTTCCACCCTGGCGGATTCAGCCGCTTCCAACTTGGTGCGCATCTGGAAAGGCGCGCTCTCGACAATGCCCATGACAATCGTGGAGAGCCGGTAATCGTTCTGCGCAGTCTTTTTAACGATCCGGCGAACCACCGGCATGTCGCCAGGCTCGAGGCCGCGGCCCAGCGCGTAGGTCAGCATCCGTTCGGTGACGACGGTCACGAAAGCGTCGGGCCGGCTCAGGATGGCCTCCCGCAGCGCCGCCGGACCGTTGACCTTCGATCCGTCCGCGAGCGTACCCGCCACGTCGAGGGGCGCGCCATCGGCGCCGGTGTCGCGCCACTTCCCCACGGAATCGAAGTTCTCGAGCGCAAACCCCACGGGGTCGATCACGCGATGGCAGGACGCACAAACCGCGTTGTTCCGGTGCAATTCCAACTGCGCACGTACCGTCTTCGGAACCGTCGCCGCCCCCTTGTTGCTTTCGTCCAGCGTGGGTACATTCGGCGGCGGAGGAGTCGGGGGCGTGTTGAGGAAGGTGCTCAGCACGTACTTCCCGCGGAACACCGGTGAGGTTCTGGTGGCGACGGAAGTCATCGAGAGGATGCTCCCTTGCCCCAGCAGACCGCGGCGATTGGGATCGGTGAGCTTCACCCTGCGGAAGCGCGGGCCGTAGACGCCTGGGATGCCGTAGTGCTGGGCGAGCCGCTCGTCCAAAAAGGTGTAGTCCGCGCTCAAAAGCTCCAGAGCGCTGCGGTTTTCGCGCAAAATGTATCCGAAGAACTGCTCGGTTTCCTTGCGGAATCCTTTGCGGATGTTATCGTCGAAGTCCGGGAACAGGATCAGGTCCGGAACGACTTTGGCCTCCAGATTACGCAGTTGCAACCATTGGCCCGTGAAATTTTCGACCAGGGCGTCGGCGCGCTCGTCCCCGATCATGCGTTGCGCCTGCGCGGCGAGTACCCCCGGTTCCCGCAGCCGCCCCGCGGCCGCCAGGTCCAGCAGCTTTTCATCGGGGATGCTGCTCCACAAGAAGAAGGACAAGCGCGAGGCCAGTTCGATGTCGCTGACCGGATGCGCCACGCCGGCGCGGGCGCCAACCGGATCTTTCTCGATGCGATACAGGAAGTACGGGCTCGAAAGTACGCGCGCGACACCGGCGCGAATCCCATCGTCGAAACTGCCGCCGGGCTTTCCCGCCTCCTGCTGGCGTGCCCGTTTGTAAAACGACAGCGGCGCCTCGACGTCTCCGGGCGTGACCGGACGCCGGTATGCCCGGCGTGCGAGATTTGTGAGGATCTTAGTTGCGCAGCTGGTATCATCCATTGTCGCAGGCGAATTCGCACTTGCGGTTGAGCTCTTCGCACCGGCCGACGCAGGATGGCACACAAAGAGCCGTTGCCGGCTGGGCCCTTCGCTAAGGCCAAACACGTTGTAGGGGCCGTCGATGGACACGCTCCTCAGCTTCGGCAGGCCCGCGACCATGTGGATTTCCTGGCTGTCGCGCTTCGACGGCTCCCACACGTCCTGCAACTGGAACGGCCGCTCTTTCCACGTAAAGCCGACATCGTGGGGACCGGCGGTGACCCGCACGCGTCCCGTCATCCGTTTGTCGATAATGGGCTGCGCCGCGGCCAAATCGGCGGCCTGGATCTCGGAATCCTTGGGACCGCCAACCGGAGCCGAATACACTTCCGTGCCATCCACGGTGATGACGAACGTGTACGGCGTGTCGTTCCCTTCGACGCCGGCGTAGCCTTCCTGGACGCCCCGGACCAGCCGGCCCGACAGTTTATACTCGGCGTCAGCCGGAAATACGTGACGGACGACGGTGCCGCCGACCGTTCCGAGCGGCAGGCCATCGATGTAACCGTTCTGGCTGAATTCGCGGCTGATCGAATGCTCGGTCGCCCCGGGCTTCACTTGCGGATCGCCCACGGCCATCGCGCTGACGCGCTGCGCCGCGTTGACGTATCCCTCCAGCAGCAGCGGCGATGTTTTCAGCGCCGTCGCTATGTTGTCGAACCCGAACTCCGCGCCGTCGGTGGGCAGCAGGTCGGATACGTCGATGTCGACGGCCAGCAGGTCGCGGACTGCGTTCGCATATTCGGCGCGATTCAGACGATGCACGACGTAGCGGCCCGGCGTGCTCCGGCCTTCCCAGGCGCGATCGAGCGACGCAACCAGCCAGCCCGTAAAGCCCGCGTACTCGGCTTCGGGCGGACGCGGCGAGCCTGGAGGCGGCATCGCCCGCACGCTGAGCTTCCGCAGGACTCGCTCCCAAGTCTCCGCGTGGCCTAACAGGTCGTCGAAGGCCGCGCCATCGAGCCGCACCGGTCCTTCCGCCGGAAAGGCCGTGCGTTGGTTGTGACAACTAACGCAGTATTTGTTCACGAAGGCGCGGTACTTGGCCGCTTCCGGGGTCAAGGTGGCTCCGGTCGCGTTGGCGTTCGCCGTTGTGTTGGAGCTAGCCGGTACGGCCGCTGCGGGGCGAGCCGGCGCCGCGGTGCCACTCCCGGTCTGCGCGACCAGCAGTGCGGCTTTGAAAAACGTTAGGCCGAAGCAGACACCGAAACAGACGGGCGCCGCCGTGATTACGATTTTCCTTGCCATGCTTTTCGGGGCCATGCTCTTCGGGATTCTCATTTCGCGGAAGTCGCCGCCGCGGCCGCTGTGGGACCGTCTTTCTTTTCCTTGTCCTTTTCCTTATCGTCGCCGGCTTTTTTGTCCTTGTCGGCCGGAGCCGGCGGTGGCGGAGGCTTAGGCGCCGGATCGTTGGGACCAAGGTGCATCAACTCCCGCAGGGCCGCGACGACCTCCTCCTTCGAATTGCGCTTCGGCTTATAGACGTCCAAATCTCCCATGTCGGCGGGATTCGGCTTCTTAGGCGCCTCGGCCAGAAGCAGGGGTGTCAGATTATCCTTGTTGACCGCATCCAGCTTTCCACCGGCGGCGGCAAGCGCACGAATCATCGGTACCTGCTCCTCTTGCACGGCTTGGTGGAGCGGCGTCGAGCCGTCAGCCGCCTTAGCGTTAGCATCGGCACCGGCCGACAGGAGCAGGTTGAGGGCCTCCAGCGGATCGCGGTTGCCGGGCTCGCGGAAGCGCGGCGGACCAATGCGGGTGAAACCGGGTCCCCCCGCGATCGGTGCGCCTTGGCCACCTTTGATCGCGGCCATCAGGGGCGTCCGGCCGATGTTCGGATTCGGGCGGCCAGCACCTTTGCCGTCCTTAGGCTTGACCTCGCTCGGGCTCCATTCGATCTTTGCCCCCCCATCTGGAGTATGGATGGCCAGCATCAGCTTCAGGACCTCCACGTCGGCGGCGGTCGCGGCGCGGTAAAACGGCGAGCTGTTGATTGCCGCGCCGCAGCACAGCGTGGTCGAGTGTAACGCGCCGACAAACGGCTTGTTCACGTCCGCGTTCAGGTCGAGCAGCGACTTCACCAGACTCAGGGCGGTCATCTGGTTGGGATGGAGGGGTTGCAGCCGGGAGCCGTCGTGCGCGCGCATGTCGGTTGTGGCGTCGTGCATGTCCACTGCAAAGTAAAGCGATCCGTCATTGGGATCGGCGCCGAGGTCAAGCAACTCTTTGGCCAGATCGAAGCGGTCGTTGGCGATCGCGATGATGGTCGCAGTCGCGCCATCGGCGTTGGTCAGCTTCAGATCGGCGCCGCCCTTGATCAGCGCCTCGGCGACATCCGTGTGTCCGTTACGAACGGCGAACATCAGCGCCGTAAAGCCACCGGAAGGATGGTCCTCGTTTTTGCGCTCCGTGATTGTGGAGACGTGCGCCTTGAGGTTGGGATCCGCGCCAGCGGCTAGCAGCGTCTTCACTACTTCCAAGTGACCTTCGGCAGCCGCCCACATCAACGCGGTCTCTTCCTGAAACGGATCCGAGGCATTGACGAACGAGCCAGAAGAAAGTAGTAATCGGACCGCGTCCACGCGGCCCGTGCGCGACGCAGCCATCAGCGGCGTCTCGCCCTCGGCGTGCCAACGCGTCGGCTGCGCCCCCGCATCGAGCAACGCCCGCATGACCTCGATGTCGCCGTTGCGGCTCGCCTGGAGAAGCGGGGTCACGCCGTAATGGTTAGCTGCGTCAACCGCGGCTCCCGCCGCAAGAAGGGCCTTGGTCATTTCCGCGTTCGAGTGGTAGGCCGCCCACAAGAGCGCGGAGGAGCCGTCGTTGGCGGCCGCATTTACATCCGCGTGCTCCTTGATCAGCTTGCGCACCGCAGGCAGATCCTCGGCCTTGGCGGCATCAGCCACAGCGGGTGCGAGGGAAGCAGCCTGCAGAAGGGCATGGGGTCGCACCAACACGAACCCAAGCATGATTGGCAGGCACCACCATACACGCCGCACGGGTCTTGCACTCGATCTTCTCGCCAATTGCATCGCTACTCCTCCGTATTCACTTGAACCATAAGATATATCGCGGCGACGCGTAGTGCAAGGCCCCCATCCTGGGCAAGTCGTTAACACGTTAGTGCGGTGGCATCTCTCCCAGCGCGAAGCCGATCCTACACGCTGACTACCGAGCAGGGCGCTTGGCGCATCGGACCGCCGAGACGGATCGTGCAAGGATGCGCCGTCATCCGGGCGGAGACGCCCTTCACGGCGTACCGGGAGTGAACAGCAGGTGGCGGAACGGCCGGCCGAATGACAACGTGCATCAAACGTGGATCAAACGTGGATAAAACGTGGATAAAACGTGGATCAGATGCCCGCCGTGATCGATCATGTTTTCATTTGCACGGCCATCGGAGAGTTCTTCTTCAAATCTTTCCGTCCCGCGTGGCGATCCCGGCGGTTGGTCGGGAGGGGCAGCTTGTTGGCTGGCCAGGTTCTTTCAGGCCGTCCCACTTTCGAATCTTCTATACTGGTGTCCGCTCGTTTTTGAAAGAGAGGTCAATATGCGAAGGATGACAGTTCCCTTGGCATTCGCCGCCACGGCCGCGCTCATCGCCGTGGCCGTGATGTTCATGGTGTTCAATACGGTTAGCTTGCATGCGCAGGCTCGTCCCGTTAGCAGTTATGCGGAGGATCGCGCCGCGATCGAGGACCTGCAAGCGCGCTATCTCTTCGCGCTCGACTTTCACGATCCCGATCTCTATGTCTCGACCTTCACACAGGACGGAGTTCTCGACTACGGCAGCGGCGACGTAAAGGGTCGCGAGGCGATCAAAGATGTGATCGCCCGGAAGCCGAACCCGGCCCCGGCGGCCGGGCTTCGACCCGCAGCCGCTCGACACAACATCTCGAATATCGTCATCAAGGTAGACGGCAACAAAGCCGCCGGACGCTCGTATTGGTTCCACTACTCCAACGACAACCCGCAACGCAGGGGCGTCTTCGACGGGTTCGGGCACTATGAGGACGAGCTGGTAAAGATCAATGGGAAATGGCTGTTCACAAAGCGGAAGATCTACAACGAAGGGCGTGATGAGTGGGCGTATAAGGGCGGCAAGAATCCCGCTTGGTAGCTTGCTGACGTTTTCCAACGCTAGTCGTCGACATTTCAACCTGATGGTCTCGCCCATGCGCTGTTGGCGGCGTTCGGCGGAGGCACGATGAAGCTTCGACCTGGCCTTATTCGAGCTTCTCTTCCCCGAGACGCCTCGCCTGTCGTCGGCACGAACCGTCGGTCCTCCCTCCTTTTGCGCTCGCATTCGTACTTTGGCCGAGCCGCCCTGTGGGGAAGGCCATGACGGACAGTAAGCGTCGGTCTTGAAGTCGAAGAAACCCGCTGGTTTTTCGGCGAGCAACGACACGGCCCTTGCCAGTGGGCGTTAATGGGAGTTTTTTGGTTCGCTCAGAATCCGTGCAACCGATTGAATGGCTTGGTTGCGGGGGGTGGATTTGAACCACCGACCTTTGGGTTATGAGCCCAACGAGCTACCAGACTGCTCCACCCCGCAACATTATGGTAGCGTAGCCGCGACACGGGGTCAAATTTTTGGGCGCTTTTTGCGCCGGCCTCGCCCCAGTTTTCGGTAGTGGCTCAGTTTGCGGACGCTCCCCTCTTGACAAAGGGGGTGATCCCCTTTGAGCACCACCTCTGCGGCGATCCCCAAACAGAAACCGCTTGTACCGCTCAAGCATAGGGAATATACTAACTCCAGGGATGTGTTTTCTTGGAGGAAACGGCAAGTGACTATAGCTCTCGGACTATTAGCCGCAGACGGAATGGTGTTCGCCACTGACACCGAAGAGTCTTGGGGTGAGCACGCTGACATCAAGACGGCTACCACGAAGATGTTGAGCGGAATGGTAGCACGGGACGAAAGAACTGGCTGTAGTTTCGCCGTAGCTGGTGCTGGCAACTCCGATCTGCTGCAATCCGTAAAGCTTGAACTCGTTGACAATGTAATGTGCCACAAAGAGTGGAGCTATGAGACCGCCGGGACCCTAACCGAAGAATACCTACTGCGGTTCTATAGGCGACATGTACGACCGTACTGGCCTCACATTGAAGATTTTCAGCTATTGATCGGAGTCAGCCACGCCGACCAAGTTAATGCATTGTGGGGAACGACCCAAGCTACATTACGACCGTGCATGTTCGGGTACGAAGCAATCGGCGCTGGACGCCCTTATGCCACTGCTTTGTTGTCACGATTGCACCACACGACCTTGGGCCTATCCAGTGCTTCTCTTCTGGCGGTGTATGCCATTTTGTGCGTGAAGGAACTGATCGGCGGTTGCGGAAAGGCTACGCGACTAGTTACGCTTTCCGGCTTGACTGTCAATCAAGTAGATCCGAAAAAAATAGATGAGGTCGAGCGGATCTTGAAGCGTTGGTTTGCTCTGGATTCGTATATGTTGGATTATGTGTTTTCGCACGGTGACGACCCAAAACACATCATGACAACTGCACGATCTTTGCGTTCTGAGCTGGCCGCCGTGAAGCTATTGGAGTAGATCTATCAATTCGGACAAGTCCCAAACGTGATCGCTGATGCCAGCGGCCATGGCGGGGGTGATGCGGAATGTTTGGTGAATCCGACAGAAGTTGTAGTGCATGTAGTGAATCGCGATAGAGGCAATGTGATTCTCGATTTTCTTAGAAAACGCGTTGGTCAAACGAGTGAACCGGCGCATCTGCATCCTCATCGTGAGGTTCTGCCGTTCAATGTAACTGGTATTGATGTGGCGCGGATCGGGATCGCCCTTGATTCGCTTCGTTTCGCAACCGATGCATGTGGCCGGGCTGTAGCGTTTCTGCCCGTCGGTGCTGTTGCCGTAAATCTTGACAAGCATCGCGTAATCGATGTCATTCCCAAACGCGCCCTTCACCGCAGTCAGATAAGCCTTGAGTCCGTCCGTGGTCAGTTGAACCCGTTCTGTCAACCGGCTGGCCAGATCGTCCATGAACAAGCGGGCGGTTTCCGGATCGCGTTGTCCGACCATCCACGAACACACCAGCTTGGTATCGGCGTCCATTGCAACCCAGGTCCAAACGTCGCCGCAGATGCGCTTCTCAGCCATCTCAACCGTGACATTCTTTTGCTTCGCGTAGCAGAACGCCCAAATTTCGTCGCACTGAATCCGTTGGCATTTCAGGTTCACAAGGGTCTTGGTCAGATACTCCGAACAGGCCGCGCCAAGTTCCACCAGAAGCTTATTGACGGTATTGCGCGCAACGTCCGTCATGCGCGCGGTGGCGCGAATCGAGCATCCTTCAACCAGGGCCGCTATCACTTGCGCCCGCTTTGTGTTGTCCAGCTTGTTCATACTTCTATTATACAGCGGTCAAGCATAGTTGCAAGTACAACCGACACAAAACAAGCCTTAAAAAGATACCTAGTACTAACATCTTTGCAGTTTATCAGTTTGAAGTTCTGTGCTAAAATGAACTCGCCCGCCGGTGTTCAGACCGGCGGGCGAATCTATCGACGCCGTGTAAGGGACGGGTCGAATGGAAATTTCCTGCCTGATTGTAGCACGGTTCCGTCCCTCATATGGCGTTACAGGAGTGAACGCCATGGCACTTGTGCCAACAGGTTGGATCAACAGTCAGACGGAGACTTTACCCGAACCTCAGCAGCAACCGTGTCCTTCAAGCGGATCTCAAGCAATTCAGACTTGGGCTGGAATCGCTACGATCATTGGCGTAGCGCTCCAAATATTCCGCCAGAAGCGTTAAGGCTTCTTGCCCCAGCGCGTCTTAGCGGCCTTAGCCGCGATCTGGGAGCGCTTCTTAGGTGTCAAGGCAGCGGCGCGCGCCGCACCTCCCTTGAGCCCGCCAAGTCGCCCCAGCGCAACGGCAGCCGGATTCTTTTGGGGTGGGGTTGGTGGTTCCGTTCTTTCGGCTTCGCCGATGGATTCCAGAAAAACGCGATGGGCCAGTTGGTTCGGATCGCGGGGGCGTGTTTTTGAGCGGTCAGGCATGATGCTTCCAGTATGCCAATACGAGGCCGGATGTCAACAGAAGAGAATTTCAAACTGAGCCACTACCCAGTTTTCGGTCGCGGCCCGGCTTGGCTGCGGTTGATTCCAGCCCGACCGAACCGATTCCCGTCGTGCTGCCCTGCCGTTCAGCACTGTCGTTCAACCCTGCCGTTCAGCGCTTGACGAGGTGCATTTGCCGCTGTAGACTTGCTCCGACGTTTCGGGGTGGGCGGGGCTGCGCGCGAACTTGAGGAGGTTAGTCCATGAGATCACTGAAGAGCGTACTTTGTATGTTGCCGTTGGCTTTGGCCGCACTGGCGCAGAGCGACCGTGGCACAATTACGGGTACTATCGCGGATCCCGCCGGAGCCGTGGTTGCCGGCGCTCCCGTGCAGGTCCGGAACACCGAAACCGGAGCCGTGTACCAAGCGGGCACCTCGGCCACCGGCAACTACACGCTGGCCGAGTTGCCGGCCGGCACCTATGAGTTTTCGGTTACGGTGCAGGGGTTCAAGAGATACGTCCGGCCCGGCATCCTGGTGCAAACCGCGCAGACCTATCGTATCGATGCCGCGCTCGAAGTCGGCTCGAACACCGAATCGGTGACCGTTACGGAAGCTGCCCCGCTGCTGAAAACGGAGAGCGGCGAGCTCAGCCATACGGTGAGCACGGAGACCATGAACAACCTGCCCGTCATGGGCATTGGCGCCGCCGCGGGCAGTTCCGGGCTGCGGAATCCCTACGCCGTCGTGCAGTTGCTTCCCGGTTCCACCTACTCGCCGGATGTGGACATTCGCATTAACGGAACGCCCGCCAATACGCAGGCCATGCGGATCGAGGGCCAGGATGCCACCAACGGCTGGTACTCGACGCAGTCCCAGACGCAGGGCAGTGTCGATGCCATCCAGGAGTTCGCGGTGCAAACCAGCAACTACTCGGCGGAGCTGGGCCAGGCGGGCGGCGGCCTGTTCAACATCACCATGCGCTCGGGGACGAACCAGTTTCACGGCGGCGCCTACGAGTATTTTGTGAACGAATTTCTGAACGCGGGCACGCCCTTCACCAACAACGGAAACGGGAGCCTGCTGCGGCCCCGCCAGCGGAGAAACGACTACGGCTTTTCGCTAGGCGGTCCGGTGTACATCCCGAAATTGTTTAACGGCCATGACAAGGCCTTCTTCTTTTTCAACTTCGAGCACTTCGCCGAGACCATCATCACCAACAACGTGTCGGGCACGGTTCCCACCGCTAACTACCGGCTGGGGAATTTCTCGCAGGCTCTGACCGGCCGCAATCTGGGGACGGATCCGCTGGGGCGGCCGATTCTCGAAAACACGATCTACGATCCCAACTCCAGTAGCGTCATCAACGGCATTACGGAGCGGAATCCCTTCCCCAATAACACCATTCCGATGACTCAAATCGACCCGGTCGCGGCGAAGATTCAGTCGCTGTTTCCAGCGCCGACCAGTTCCGGACTGATCAACAATTTTCTTCCGACCTACGCGAATCCCAAGTACACCTTTGTGCCGTCCACCAAGGGCGACTACCAGCTCAGCGCGAGATCGAAGATCTCCGGCTTCTGGTCGTTGAACCGCCAAAACAACCCCAACAACGGGGCCCTGCAGCCTCCCATCCGGAGCAGCGAGCCGCGCTTGGTCAACTCCAATACGTACCGGTTGAACTTCGATCAGACGATAACGCCCACACTGCTGCTGCATTTCGGCGCCGGTCTTCTCGACACCCGCATCAACGATCACAGCGATCGTTACGATCCCACTGCCCAGCTCGGCTTAACCGGAACCTACTCCACTCTGTTCCCGGTGATCGGAAGCGTAGTGGGGGCGGCGAACTCGACTTTGTATGAGGCTCAGGGCGGCATGAACTACACCACGGGGGCGGGAAATCAAATTCATTTGATCTATCGCAAGCCCACCGGCAACACCAGCCTCACCTGGGTGCGGAACAATCACACCTTCAAGTTCGGCGGAGAAGCGATGGCGGATTCGTATCAGATGTTCAATGAGACCTACACCATGGGTTGGCTCAATTACAGCCCGAACGAAACCGGCCTGCCCTCGCTCAACGGCGTGAGTTTGGCATCCACCGTCGGATTCGCTTACGCCAGCTTCCTTATGGGCGCGGTGGACTCCGGGATTAACGGAGTTCCCGCGGTGACCCACATGGGGGCTCACTCCATGTCCGGTTTTGCCCAGGACTCCTGGAAGGTGACGCGCAAACTCACTCTGGACTATGGCCTGCGCTACGATTTCTCCAGCTACTTGCGGGATGGCAACGGTTATTACGAAGTGTGGTCGCCCTCCACGGCCAACCCTTCGGCAGGCGGCCGGCTCGGCGCGATTATCGGCGAAGGTTACGGGGGCGGACGCTGCAACTGCGAGTTCGCGAAGAATTATCCGTTCGCGTTTGGACCGCGCATTGGACTGGCGTATCAGATCACGCCCAAAACCGTGTTGCGCGTCGGCGCCGGCGTCTCCTATTTCAAGACCGACGACAATCAGTTGGGATTTTCGGCCGGCTCGGAGTTCCTCTTCTCGACCGCCTCCTACGGCAATCCCGCGTTTCAGATGAAAAACGGCCTGCCCTACAAGTTGAGCTTCCCGAACTTCGATCCAGGCCAGTTTGTGTTTCCCGGCACGCTGGGATCGGCCCCGCAAGAAATCGATCAAAACGCGGGCAAGCCGGCGCGGCAGACGCAATGGAGCGTGGGCATTCAGCGCGAGCTCGGCCGGAACCTGCTGGTGGAAGCGAGCTACGTCGGGAATCGCGGCGCTTACTGGAACGCGGGTGGGATGATCTCGCCCAACGACACTCCGACAGCGTTTTTGAATCAGGTCGGGCTCGGCATCAATAACCCGAAAAACCTGAGCGTGCTGGCTGCTCCTATCAGCTCCCCGATCGCCCAGGCGGCCGGTTTCGGCGGCGCTCCGTACCCTGGCTTTCCCTCGACCGCTACCGTGGCCCAGGCCTTGCGGCCCTATCCGCAGTACGGAAACATCTCCAATTGGCATTGGGTGCCGGACGGAGACACATGGTACGAGTCGCTTCAAATGAAGGCGACCAAGCGGCTGTCGCACGGCCTGGACTTCGGCGCCGCGTTTACTTTTGCCAAGCAACTCACCCAAGGCGTCGAGGATGACTTCGGGCGCGGCGACGGCGTGATCCTCAACGATATCTACAATCGCCCGAACCAGCGGGATCTGTCGGTATTCGATCAGCCGTTTCAGTTTGTGTTCTCGGGAAGCTACACCACGCCCAAGCTGAGCGGCGGCAATAAGCTGACCGGCAACAAAGTCGTCTCCTGGGTGGCGCGCGACTGGCAGATCGGCACGCTGCTGCGGTACGCGAGCGGGTTGCCGATCGCGTCGCCAACTTCGACCAACGGCTTGGCGACCGCTCTGTTCCAAAGCACACTTTTCGATCGCGTTCCGGGTGTGCCTTTGTTCACCCAGAATCTCAACTGCCATTGCTTCGATCCGAACACCACCTTTGTGCTGAATCCGGCGGCGTGGGTGAATCCGCCCGCGGGCCAGTGGGGCACGGCGGCGGCCTATTACAGCGATTTCCGCTACCAACGCCGTCCGCAAGAGAATATGAGCCTGGCCCGGAACTTCCGCATTAAGGAAAGAGCCACCATTCAGATCCGGACGGAGTTCACTAACATCTTCAATCGCACGGAAATGAATAACCCCACCGTGACGAATCCGGCGGCGACTCAGACCCGAAGTTCGACGGGGCAAACCACTGCGGGATGGGGATTCATCAACACGGGCACGACGTTCAGCGCGCCGCGGTCGGGCCAGCTGATCGCTCGGTTCCAGTTCTGAAGAGTGGGGTAGCTCTTCTGCTCCTTAGCACTTACTCACAACTTGACGCCGGCTGAAAGCCGGCGGCGGGCAGGATTGCCTGCCCCACCCCGGTGCGCGCGCGGCCTTGATGGACATCTGGTCGAGCGCTGCGTCTGTAATCGTGTGTTCATCAATTACCCGGGGTGTCAATGTGATGTGGGGGATGAGAGGAAGGACACTTCGACTGTAGGGAATTTGTACGTCGCGGTGGCCGGGGCTCTCGGACTTATCGCCGTGCATTACCGGCCACCAGTGATTTAAGGGCATCTAAGAGGCTTGTCCCGCACGCTGGTTGGCGCGCTTCAGCCTCCTTTCAATGCTACTACGAGCGTAATGCGGACCACCTTTCTTAACCCCGCCGTTGCCGGCGGGGCGGCGAAAGGTGCCGCGCCACTTGCTGAATATCTCATGAGCCTTGCGGTCCTCACAGACTTTAAGGAACCCGATTCCTCTGTCTCCCGTCGATGCCATGCTACGAGCTGACACCGCAAGGCGTTAACGGCCTCCGGGAGTTCAGTACCACCTCAATTGCAACGCTTCTTGGCCAAGAAGTTTCTCTGACGGCTCCATGTTACACCGCGGTGAGCGCCGCGGACGGGGTTGCCGACGGCAGGTGGTTGAAACTAGGAGTGAAAATGTCTCGGGCTGGGTTGTCACCGGCATGGACGCGGTGCGTACAGTTCCGTGCCGCGTTCCAGCGAAGTCATGAAAGCGAATGAAACATCGCTACTCCTGTTGGTATCCTGTTTCTAGCGGCCACACGAGTGTGGCGAAAGCGGTCCGTCGTCCTCCCCCACGGCACGCGGAATCAGAGCCTTCCGAATGGCCCTGAGGCTGCAGCCAAAGGGCGGATCGCTGGTTTCGCGACCGGATCGGTTTTTCCAGAGTGGTGTGACCTTCGAAAGGGGACTTCCCGTGGGTGTTCTGAAGCGCAGCGCATTGCTGTGTGTACTCGGCGCGGCGGTGGCCATGGCCACGCCCAAATTGCTCTTACAATCAGCGGCAATCGGGCCGTTCAACGTCAATATAGGACAGAATGGCAGCACGCAGACTGTGGAGGCGTTCAACGGCGGCGACGGAAGCCTGTCGCTTTCGATGTCCTCCAGCGTTCCATGGCTCACGGCATCCGTGGGGACTCCGCTCCAATGCACGTACTTTGCGGGTTCCTGCTTCCCGGTGAACATCGCTCTGGGCACGTCCGCACTGACGCGCGGCCTCTACACCGGCGTGCTCACAGTCAACTCTCCCAACACGATCAATGCTCCGCAGACCATCACCGTCACGGTGCAGGTCGGTAGTGGAGTTCCCGATTCGCTGGACATGTACGTGGCGGCCGGCGCCACGGCTACGGCCACGTTCGGGTCGGGGAGCACCCTGGCGACAAAAGTAACTAATCCCGGCGGCGGCCCCACGCTCTCGATCTCCGCGGGGGGTGGCGGGAGCTTTGCCTTCAACCATTCCTATCAGGTGAACGCGCTCGCGCCTTCCAATACGTCCGACGGCGACTACACGGGCGGCATCGCGGTATCCGGCTCGGCGTTGGCGGCGGACAACAAAAACGTTCCCGTGACCGTACACGTGACATCGCAACCGATCGCGGTGGCCTCTCCGCAGAAGGTTCAGTTTCGCGTCGCGCAGGGCGCCGCCAAGGCCACGCAGTATATCGTGCTCAACAACAGCGGCAAGGGAACCTTGACGGTTTCCTCGGTCAGCTTCGGTTCGAGCGGGCCGCCAGCGTGGCTTACTGTCTCGACGCAGGCCAATATTGTGATTCTGACGGCGGACCCCACGGGCCTGAGTCCCGGCGTCCAGACCGCTACGGCATCGGTGGCCAGCAATGCGCGCAATGCCCCGGCGACCGTACCCATTGAACTGGATGTGCTCGCGTCCGGCCCGCCGGTCACGTATTTTCAGGGCGTGCTGGATAACGCTACGTTCAGCACCGGAGGATCGCTCGCGCCGGGAGAAATCGTCGCTCTTTTCGGAGAGCAACTGACCAAAGGGCCGGCGGTGCAGGCCAGTTCGCTGCCCTTGGGGACATCGCTGGGGGGAGCTACGGTGAACGTCAACGGGCAGCCCGCGCCGGTGTACTACGTGTCCGGGAACCAGATCGATTTTCTGATCCCTTACGGAACGCCTGTCGGGACGGCGCTGGTGAGCGTGACACGCGACGGACAAGCCGGCAACACCGTGAGCGCCGCCCTCATCCCCGCGGCGCCGCAAATTCTTCCGTTGGGGATCGGCAATTACGGCAACATCGTGCTGGGGTCGGACCTGGTGACGCGCCCCATGCCCGCCACTCCGGGGATCGCCAGCCGCCCGGCGCAAGCGGGTGTCGATAGCCTGGTCATCTACGCATTGGGGCTGGGGCAGACCACGCCGGCGGTGGCCGACGGAGTCGCCGCTCCGGCCACCGAACCCCTGGCGCGCGCGGCGCCGGTGCAGGTCACTATTGGCGTGCCGTTTAGCGGGACCCAATCCGTTGTCACGCCGCTGTTCGCCGGGCTGACGCCGGGATTGGTCGGTCTGTACCAAATCAATATCCAGGTGCCGGGCACCAGCCCGACCGGCAATGCGGTTCCGCTCGTGCTCACCATGGGCGGAGTTAACAGCAACACGGTCAGCATCGCTGTCAGCGGCCCCACGCCGCAGTAAGGGCGTGCCGACCGAGCGGCTGTACTATCACGATTCCTACGCACGCCACTTCCGCGCGCGCGTGATCGCGGCGGAGGAGGGCGGACGACGCGTGTTGTTGGACCGCACGGCGTTCTATCCCACCTCCGGGGGCCAGCCCTTCGACACCGGCATGCTCGGGGGAGTGGCCGTGCGCGAGGTGATCGACGAGGAAGATCGCGTGGTGCATGTTCTGGGCGAGCCGCTGGGTCCCGATGCGCTGGCCGGAAGCAGCGAAGTGGAGGGCTCCATCGATTGGGTCCGGCGCTGGGATCACATGCAGCAGCACACCGGCCAGCATCTGCTTTCGGCGGTGCTGGAAGAGTTGTTCGGCATGGCCACGTTGAGCTTTCATTTGGGCGCGGAGACGTCCACTATCGACATCCGCGCGGCCGCGCTTACTCCACAGCAGATCGAGCAGGCCGAGACGCGCTGCGCCGAGGTTGTCGCCACGGCGCGCCCGGTGCGGGTGGAGTTTGAGGATGCCTCCGCGGCCGAAGGTTTGCGCAAGGCCTCGGAGCGCGAAGGCACTCTGCGCATCGTCTCTATCGAAGGGATCGACCGCAGTGCGTGCGGGGGCACACATGTGCGCTGCACTTCTGAAATCGGGCTGATTCAGATCCGCAAGCTGGACAAGATTCGGGGCAACGTGCGGCTCGAGTTTGTGTGCGGGTTGCGCGCGCTCGGGCGGGTCCGCGAGGATTACCGGCTGCTGGCGGCTCTGAGCCGAACGTTAGCCGTACCGCTCGAAGAGACGCCTGCTGCCGCCGCGACGCTGGTGGAACGCAACAAGGCTCTGGAGAAATCCACCGCGCGTCTGGCCACCGAATTGGCCGGCCGCGAAGGCGCCGACCTCCATCGCAGCACTGAGCCCGACGCCGATGGGATCCGCCGCATCACCCAGCGCGGGGCTATCGATGACAGCATGCGGGCACGGGCTCAGGCCTTCGTGGCCGGATCGAAAGCCCTGTTCCTGGCGGTGTGCGATGATCCGCCTTCGCTGCTTCTGGCAGCCTCCGCCGATTCGGGCGTCCACGCCGAGGAGTGCGTGAAGGCCGCAGTCACAGCAGCCGGTGGCCACGGCGGGGGTAACGCGGCTTTGGCGCAAGGCAGCGTGTCGTCGCGCCAAGTCCTTGAGGACATCATCAGGAGCCTGCTGTAAGACTCGGGCTGCCGCTCGTTCGTCCTCCGGCGAAGGTAGGGAAGTTCGCTAAACTCGACTCATGACCTCCGCCACCGAAACCCAGTTCCACACTGGGGGAATCGTGCGGCTTACGCGCGCGCAGTTGATCGGAACGATGACCGGATTGCTGCTCACGCTGCTGCTGGCGGCGATCGATCAGACCATCGTCGGCACCGCGGAACCGCGCATCATCGCGCAGCTTTCGGGCTTCGACCGCTATCCCTGGGTGGCCACCGCGTATTTGCTGACGTCTACGGTGGTGGTCCCGATCATCGCCAAACTATCCGACATCTACGGGCGCAGGGGATTTTTTCTGGCCGGCGCGATCGCCTTCGTGGCCACTTCGGGTTTGTGCGGCGCTTCCGGGTACCTGAATTTCCTGGGCCTGGACGGGATGAACCAGTTGATCGTGTTCCGCGGACTGCAGGGGCTGGGCGCGGGGATGATCATGGGGCTGACGTTCACCATCATCGGCGACATTTTCTCGCCACTGGAACGCGGACGTTACATGGGGTTCTTCGCGGCGGTCTTCGGTTTGGCTTCGATTTTTGGGCCGGTCCTGGGCGGATGGTTGACGGACCACGTTTCCTGGAGGGCCTGCTTTTACGTCAATCTGCCGGTGGGCTTGATCGCGATTGCCGCGTTGTATTTCGAGTTCCCCAACCTGAGCCCGCGGAGCGCGCAAGCGCGTATCGATTGGGCCGGCGTGTTTACGCTGATCGCCAGCATGGTGCCGCTGCTGCTGGCGTTGACCTGGGTGACCGATTACGGCTGGAGTTCGGCGCGGGTGGAAACGCTGCTGGCGTTCGCGGCCTCCATGCTGGTGGCGTTTCTGTACGCCGAGACGAAGGCGGAGGAGCCGCTGATCCCGCTGTCGCTATTCCGCAATCCGGTCATCGGCGTGTGCTCGATCGCGGTATTCGTGATGGGCATGGGCATGTTCGGCGTGATCATTTATCTGCCGCTGTTCATGCAGGGCGTGCTGGGCGTGTCGGCCACACAATCCGGGAGTTTGCTGACGCCGCTGATGATGGGCATGGTGTTTTCCAGCACGCTTTCGGGCCAGCTCAACTCGAAACTGAAGAGCTACAAGATGTCGGCCGTGTTGGGATCGGTGTTGGTGGCCGCGGGAATGATCCTGTTCGCACGAATGGATGGCTCGACGCTGCGCTGGGAAGTGGTGCGCGCGATGATCATCGCTGGGATCGGGATGGGCTTCCTGAACCCGGTGTACACGGTGGCGGTGCAGAACGTCGCGCCGCGCCATCAGATGGGCGCGGCCACGGCGTCAACCATGTTCTTCCGCTCGATCGGGAGCACCCTGGGCGTCGCCATATTCGGCAGCGTGCTGTTGACGAATTTTCACCGCGACTTCGCGCGCGGGATCCCCGCTGGGACGCCGCCGGCTGCGCTGGAGCCGTTCTCGAATCCGGTGATGCTGCCGCTGATCCGCGATCGCCTGACCGCTATGTTCAGCCAGTATCCGGATGGCGCACAGTTGCTGCAGACGTTGCTGATCAACGTTCGGGCCGGGCTGCTGCACGGTCTGGAACTGATTTTTTTCTGGAGCGCGGTGATGACCACGGCGGCCATCGGGCTGCACGTGATGCTCAAGAACGTGCCGCTTCGCGGGCACGCACCGGTGGAGCCTCCGCCGCCGGGTCACTAGCGGCATTGTCCCCGCCCTGACGGGGCGGGGCTCTATTCCTGAACCGTTTTCTGGGCCGCGATGATCGCCGCTCCATGGCCGTTCTGGTCCAGGCCGAATTGCGCGCGCAGAACGTCCAGATAGCGCCGCATGGTTGAACTGACCCTGGGCCGCAACGCGTAGCGGCTGGCGACCCATCCCTGGATCTCCTGAATCTCGCGGAAGTGCACTTCGTTGACCGAGCCGATGGTGACCCCTTGCAGATGCCGGCGATGCAGGTTCAACGCCTGCGGAACATACGCCAGGCGCGCGCGCGGCAGAAGATGCAGATAGGTTTTCCAATCACCGGCCACTTTATAGGAGCAAATGTCTTCGATATGCTCGCACAGCACCCGCGTGAGTTCGTCGCGGCGAATGACGGCCGCGCTCACATTGGGGATGGTGTTCTTGACGGCCAGGTATTCGCGGATCTCGTCCTCTCCGGCGTTTACGTACGGCCGCTTCCAGCGTTCCTTTCCCAAATCCGCGACATAGTCGTGGTAGTTGTCGGCCAGCACGCGGCCTTCGCGATCGATCTGCTTGCTTTCGCAGTAGCTGAGCACGACTTCGGGATCGTCGAAGCCCTTCAGTACCGCGGCTAGGAAGTCGGGATGGCTCAGATCGTCCGCCTCGGCCAGCCAGACCACGTCTCCGCGAGCCAGTTCCGCTCCCAGCTTCCACTGCCGGAATACCGAACCCGAATTGTCCTCGTTGGCCACGATCCGGTAGTCCACCCCCGCGCCGCCGAGCAAGCCGCGAGCCACGGCAACGCTGTTGTCGCGCGACGCGTCGTCGAGGAAGATCACTTCGTAAATCGGGTAGGTCTGGTTCAAAATCGTGGCGATTCGATCGGCCAGGTAGCGCTCATAGTTGTAATTGGGCAGGACCACCGACACCTTGCGCAAGGGCAGGCCCGCCAGCGCCAGCAGGTCGAACGCATATTGACGCAGCGAGAAGCGTTCGGCGATTACCGCTTGGCCCCGGCGCCCGATCGTTTCACGCCGGGCGGAGTCAGCCAGGAGATTTCGGATGGCATCGGCGAAGGCCTTGGTATCGCCCATGGGCACGTTCACGCCAACACCATCCCCGCCAGTTTCTTGGATGAGGCGGTTGCTGCCGCCCGAGCCCTGGAAGGCCACCACGGGCAAACCAGCGTCCATCGCTTCCAGGACCACGCACGGGAATGGATCTTCACGCGAGGTCAGTGCGAACACGTCCGCGCCCGCGTAGTACACGTCCGTATTGTCGCGGCGTCCGATGAAGTGAACGTGACGCCGCAGGCCGGGACTTTGTTTCGCGCGGGCGGCCAGCAGGCGTTGCCAATCCGCTTCTCCGTGTCCGACCCATACGAAGTGCACTTGCGGGTCTTCATCCACCATCTGGGCGGCTATATCCACAAAATAGTCGACACCCTTGCGCCGGTCCGCGTAGCCCACGGCCAGAACCGCCCGGGCATCTTCCGGCAAGCCCAGCTCCTCGCGGAGCGCGCGCCGGGCGGCGGCCAGTTTTCCGGGCGCGTACGCATTGTGCTTCAGCAGTCCCTGGGGCCGGATGACCGATTTCTCCGGATGGACGACGGCGAATTCAGAGAAGGCGTCCCGCACCTCTTCCGCGGGAAACACCACGGAATCGGCGTGTTCGGCGACGGTGCTCGCGTGGGCCTGCAACCGATAGCTCACGATGATCTCGCGCAGTTCGTGCACCAGCGCTACGCAATGTAAGCCGGCCTGCTTCAGTGTGCCGAGGAACAGACCGCCCACCGTGGTGTTGACGATCGCATTCCGGAATCCCCGCTGGAATAAATCCGCGGCCAGTTGCCGGGCCTCCGGTCCCTGGGCGTCCATGCCGGAAAGGTCGTGCAGCCGGCCGTGTTTCGCAAACTCGGCTTTGAGCGGGCCATCGCCGAGGCAGACCACCTCCACCTCGCAACGCATCGCGGAGGCCAGTTCCCGGGTGACGTTGAGCGCGATGTACTGGCCCCCATGCGGATGGGCGTCATGGGTCACCACCACCACGCGTCCCTGGACGGCAGCCGCGGTGGACTTGGGAACCTGCACGGCTTCACGGGTCGCGCGGAGCCACGCGTACCCGTAGCGGCGATCCGGCTCCAGATGGGCCCCTTCGGCCCACTCGTTCCACGCATTCACGAAAATCAGGCGCTCATCTCCGTACAGCCGCTGGCGGGTGTCGGCCACCGCGTTCTCCAGCCACTCGCGGTACGCATCCGGGGTCGCGTTCACGAATACGGTGCCGCGTCCCGAGCGTCGCGGCTCGCTGTCCCACGACGGACAGACCCCGCGGAACAGTTTGTAGCTAGGCGCCGAATACTGGCGGCTGCGCTCGACTAAGATGCGCCAGTCGTATACCGTGCCCGCGAACTTTGGGTTTAACAGCTCTACCGAGTCGGTCAGAATCGGTGGACCACAGAGGTTGGGCGGAAACTCCGTGGCCGCGTCGAAGCCATAGTCCGCAGGATCGCAAGTCTCGAAGGACTGCGGATAGATCAGGTACAACTCTCCCAGTCCATCGCGGCGCGCCCATTCGCGCCAGCGCTGTGCCGTCGCGTGGACATCCGGCAAAAGCGACGGACGATATACCAGCAGAACCGGGCGGCCGTTGACCCGCAGATAGCGCGGGTCGCGCATGTATTCGGCCACATGCTCGATGAACGCGATGTCGTCGGCGGGGCTGTGATTCTGGGCGATGAGAACTTCTTCGTCCAGACCATCCCAGCGGCGAGTCCAGTTTTCGTTGGCCCAACACAGACAGAAGGGCAGATCGAGCCGGGGGTTGTCCAGATACTGCCGGACGGGCAATTCCAGCAGCCGTTTGCCCCCAAACCAATACGAATAGAAACAAAATGCCCCGATACCGTAACGCTTGGCCAACTCGACCTGGCGAGCTTGAATCGCTTCTACCCGCAGGTCGTAAAATCCCAGCTCACCCGGCAGATGGGGTTGATAGTGGCCGTGAAACTGCGACGCGGCGCTGGTCACGTTGGTCCACTCGGTAAAGCCCTTGCCCCACCAGCCATCGTTTTCTGGAATCGCGTGGAATTGCGGGAGATAAAAAGCGACCAGTTTGGCGCCCGGTACAAAGTGCGGCGGCGGAGGTGAATCTTCCACGTAGTCCGCGACGAAGTCCACCATCGCGGGACGCGAGGTCACGGGGGCGGGAGCCGAGCGCGTCGGCCGGGGCGCATCCGGCAGCGCGTCTGGTGTGGACGCATCCGGCACGGACGCCGCCGGCACGGACGCATCCGGCCGCGGCGCATCCGGCATGGTCGCATCCGGCATGGACCCAACCGGCACGGACGCAAGCGGCGCGGCCGCAACCGGCTCCGCTGGCGATGGGGCGGAATCCGGACGCGGCGCTGGTGACGGCGGCGCGGCCTCGGGCCTGAAACGAGAGCCGAAGACTCTCATCAGGACCTCATACACAGACCGGAGCGGAGCGGTCACGCGCCAACTCATCGAATCCTTCAGCGCCCAAACCGCGCGTTGCAGGGAATTGATCAGCGCCTCGCGATCGGACAGGGTGGCTTTCAGGCTCTCGATTTTGTCCCCGCGCTGGGACAAAATTCGATCGAGGGAGGCGATATGTTCCTCACGCTCGGCTAACGTTCGACCCAGCGACGCGATCTGTTGCCCACGTTCGGACAGGACTTGGTTCAGTCCGGCGATCTGCGTGTCGCGTTCCGACTGCTCCTGCTGCAAGCCGGCAATATGAGCGTCGCGCGCGGAAACGGCCTGCTGAAGATGGGCGATCCGGGTGTCGCGTTCGGCCTGGGCCTGGTACAGCGAGGTGATCTGTCCCTCACTGCGGGACGCAATTTGCTCCAGGCCGGCGATCCGCGCGTCGCGCTCGGACACGACTTGCCCTAGCGCCGAGATTTCTCCCTCGCGCTCGGAAACAGCTTGCTTCAGGCCGGCGATTCGGGCATCGGCTTCCGACCGGGCTTGCTGAAGCTCTCCGATCTCTGCTTCGCGCTGCGACGCCGCCTCGCTCAGATCGGCGATCTGCCGGTCACGCTCGGAGAGCGCCTGGCTGAAGGCGCCTTCACGTTCCAACAAGACTTGCTGGAACCTGGTCTGCTCCACCTGTCCTTCAGCGACCGCGTGGTTGAGCGCCGCGATCTCCCGCTCACGTTCGGCCACACTCTGTTGGAGCACGGCGCCGCGCCGGTCGTAGTCGGCTATGGACAGGTACAGATTGGTTCGGTCTGCTTCGAGGGCATTGGCATAGGAAAACGCAGAAGCGATTCCCCGCAGCCGGGAGTTCACGGCGTTGAATTTCTCCACGATGCCGGGTGCATCCAGATCGACTTCATCGCGGGCCGCACTCGAGAGCAGCCCGTGCACCGCGATCACATCCTCGGGAACCCGGCTATCTACGGCCAGATCCGAGACGGCAAACTCGGTGTGGCGCAGCCCGCGTTCCAGAAATTCTTCTTGATATGCCTGCGCGGCGGAACGGCTCTGGGCGGTAAACTCCAGGCCCAGCCGCGAGGCCAGCCGGCTCAATTGCTCCACCGGAGCGTCCATGAGCAAATCGTAGTCGACCACGGCGCGCCGGCTTCCGGTGGTCTCCAGAACCGCGGGGAGCATGTGCTGGAGCCAAAGAAAATAACACTTCTCCGCGGGGATTTGATTGCGCTTTTCGAACGACAGCGCGACGCTCAGCGGATTCCGCAGCGCGATTACGTAACTGGCCGTGCACCCGCAGGTTTCGACGACTTCTCGCCAGAAGGGCACCAGCCGGGAGGTGCGCGGGTCCTTGAATCCCCACACTCCGGCATGCTCGGCGATTTTTCTTTTGATGAGCTGAACCGCCCGGAGCTTCAGCGCGCTGATGGCCGGATCGGGCTCGGAAAAACGCCACGCCAAGCCGAGGCGGTCGTAAGCCGAGCGAACCTGCGCCAGCAATTCCTCGTTGAGGGCGATGCACTCGACATCTTCCCAGAAGCCTTTGGGATTGTCCGCACCCGCCGGGAGCAGATTGTCGCCCAGATGGACGCCGATGGTTTCGAGGCCCCGCGCAATGGCGCTGGTACCCCCACGGTGCATTCCTAGCACCATGATTACGTGTGGTTTGCGAGCTCCCATGCCTTGTGGTCCAATTGTACACCGGCCACGCAGGAACCAGACTACCATCTGCCAACGACGGGCGAATCGCCGGGGATGCCGAAGACTCAGCGCGCCGTCGCGGCGCTAGAGGTCTTACCGAGGGCTACCACTTACCGACGACCGGCGTATCGCCTGCGATGCCGAAGACCCCGGTGAGGTCGATGCCTGCATCCCACGCAAGGTTGCCGTTCTTGTCGAGGCCCCACAGTCCGTTGGTGGGGCGGAAAATGCCGGCTCGGGCGACTCCGGTGCCGTCCCAGTCCCCGACCACCCAGAGGTCGCCGGGCAGTCCGAAGACGCCGGATTTGTCGATGCCTGCGTCCCACGCCAGGTTGTTGTTGACATCGAGCGCCCACAGCGACACGGAGCTCCGGTAGATCCCGATCTTGGCGATGCCGTTGCCGGTCCAGTCGCCCACAATCGGCGTGTCTCCGGACGCGCCGAAGACTCCGGAAGCATCGATGCCCGGGTCCCATGCCAGGTTGTTATTGATATCTTGCGCGAACAGCGAGACCGAGGGCCGGTAGATGCCGATCTTGGTGATGCCGTCGCCGGTCCAATCGCCCACGATGGGCACATCGCCGGAGATGCCGAAGTGGCCGATTTTATCGGTGCCGGCTTCGTAGGCCAGATCGTTGTTGATGTCCAGCGCGAACAAGTTGGTGCTGGGCCGGTAAATCCCGATCTTGCTCTTGCCGTCGCCGGTCCAATCGCCGATGAGCGGCACGTCTCCCACGGTCCCGAAGAAACCGAATTTGTCGATGCCGGGGTCCCACACGCCGTTGCCGTTGATGTCCAGGGCGAACATCGCGGCGCTCGGCCGGTAGATGCCTATTTTGGTTTTGCCGGAGCCGTCCCAGTCGCCGTGAATCAGCACGTCGCCGGGGCTTCCGAAAAAGAAGGCGTGATCGATGCCGGGATCCCATGCGATATTGCCGTCGACATCTTCCGCGGTCATGAAGGCGCTGGAGCGCAGAACGCCGACTTTGGTGGGGTTGCCGGACGCCAGCGGCTGCGTGGTGAACGACCAGGTGGGGCTGGTGCTGCCGGAACAGTTCTTGCTCACGATGCGCCAGTAGTAGGTTCTGCCGGGACTTAGCGTGCCGGGATTGAAGCTGGTTCCCGTTGTGTTCAGTGCGAAGGGCGGCGTGGATGCGACGCCGAAGTACACGTCATAGGAGGTCGCTCCGGTGGCGGCGGTCCAATTCAGTGTAGCGCTGGTGGCCACGCCCGCCGCGCTATTCGCGGGAAGGGGAACCGACGCAACGCCGCACAGGAGCCCGAAGACGCCCACGCCAGTGCTGGTGCCGACGTAAACTTTCCCGTTGACCACCATGGGGACGATAAATTTGTTCCCAATGCCGAAATGATCGCGGCTGTTGGCCGCCTGGTTGCTGTTGTACAGTTCGGTGGCAAGGTTGGCCGCGTTGTAGGCGTGCAGCGTCGCGGGGGCGCTGTTCTCGGCGGCCCACACAATACCGTTCGACGCTCCATTGGCGGAAATGGAGGGAGTTGTGCCGGGATAGATAAAGGAAAGCGCCGATTGCGACGCGGGACTGGTCCCAAATTTTCCCCCGGCGAACGCGAACGCCTTCAGCGTATCGCTGCTTCCGCCGTAGTACAGCGTCCCGTTGAACCAGGCCGGACTCGAAAACACCCCGCCCACCGCGGATGGAAGCTCCTGGTAGACGGAGTTCGAGTTGGGGTTGTACTTGCCCATGTTGGCTCGGTCCACGACGTAGATATTTCCATCCTTGCCTGCGCCCACGGCCAGATCATGCGGCTTGCCTTGGGCGTCGTTTAAAGTCGGCAACAAGATGGCTCCGCCGGAGCCCAGGTCCTCATCTCCGTTCGACTCCGACGTCGTGTTGCTCATAGTGAAATAGTCGGACACGGAAGTCCCCCCGGCCGCAATCTTCACGAACGCATTTCCGTAGTCGCCATTGGACGGGAACCCGTTGGTGAGGGTGGTGTCGAACGTCCCGTTGGCCATCAGCAGGAAGATGTTGCCGCTCGCGTCGACCGCGGGACCGGCGCCCGCGCCCCAAATCGCCCCGTCGCTCCCATTGGGCGTCAGGTTCAGAATGCTCACCCGGCTGAGGTTGCTCTCGTTGTATCCGATGACCCAGCCGGTGTACGGAAAATCGTCGCAGTGCGACGACCAGCTCGTATACACAACGCCGTTCCAGATCACCAGTCCGGCCCGGTCCTTGTACTGCTTCGGATCGAAGGTCAGCGTGCCGCCCACGCTGCCATCGCCGGTGCCCGGATACGTCGCTTGCACCACCATCGGCCCGTTAAACTGCTCGGCGCCGGTGGTCAGATCCAGCGCGTGCAGCCGTTGGAAATAGGTGCTTCCGTTCTTCGACATGGCGACGGCATACATGGTGCCGTGCGGTCCCATATGGGGGTCGATGACAGGCGTGGAAGTGATCCCGATCTCGGGATCGACTTGGTCGCACCCCCGGTTATCGGATGTGGTCTCCCCAGACCCCAGCAGCGATACATGCCAGAGCTGCGTACTCGTGTCGGCGTCGAAGGCGTAAACGCTGTCGTGTTCGGTGACCACGAAGAGCACGTTGTGCGTGCCTTGATTGGGAATCGCCAGTGAAGGAACGTACAACGGCTCGGCATCCACCTTGCCATCGACGGAGAGGGTGAACAGCCTGCCGAAGGTCGACGAAGTCACGTTGGCGGGGGTCAACGCGGTCTCTTGCAGATTCTGTCCGGTGCGGAAGTTATCGTTGTGCCATGTCAGCACGCTGACTTGGCCGCTAGCGGGGACAGAGAGCCAAACCGGAGCGGCCATTGCGATCCACAATGCCGCCCTCCGCGAGATGGTCCATGCCGGCCAAGCTGTTTTCATGCGATGCCCCAGAGCTATAGATCGGCTTGGGGCCCCGAACGTAACAGCCGAATGATGCACTATTCGAGTAGTAAGGCTCACGTAATTACCATCTGCCAACCACTGGTGTGTCGCCCGCGGTCCCGAAAACGCCGGACTTGTCCGTGCCTGCATCCCACGCCAGATTACCATTCAAGTCGAGTCCCCACAGTCCGTTGCCGGGGCGGAACACGCCGGCGCGGGCGATTCCGGAGCCGTCCCAATCGCCTGCGGGATGCTGGTCAGCGTCGTGGTGATCGGCACCTGAGCGCTCACCGAACCGCAAAGCGACAACAGCGCGAACACCAGAAGAGTCTGTCGCAACATTTAGGTTCCTCCCGACTCAAACTCGGACGCGGCCTTCATAGGCATCCAGCACTTCTCTGGCGCTGCCGTGCATCACTAGCTCGCCGTGGTCGAGCCAGAGGGCTTGATCGCACAGTTCTTCCAAGGTCTTGCGGTTGTGGGCCACGCACAGGAAGGTCTTGCCGGCGCGGCGGAACTGGCGGATGCGTTCCAGGCATTGCGCTTGGAATTCCGAGTCCCCGACCTGCAGGACTTCATCCACGATCAGAATATCCGGATCGACGTTGATGGCTACCGAAAACCCCAGGCGGAGATTCATGCCATTGGAATACGTCCGGAGCGGCTCGTGAATATAGTCGCCGATCCCCGCGAACGCCACGATGGACTGGAAGACTTCGCGCGTCTGGGATTCGCTGAAGCCCAGCAGCGCCGCGTTCACGTACACGTTCTCGGTGCCGGTCAGGTCGGGATGAAATCCGGATCCCAGGTCCATCAGGGCCGCGATCCGGCCGCGCACTTCCAGCGTCCCGCGGTCCGGCGGAACCAGCCCCGCCAGAACGCTTAACAGCGTGCTCTTGCCGGCTCCGTTGCCGCCGACAATCGCCAAGCCCTCGCCGCGCGCTACGTCGAAGGAGATGTTCTTCAGCGCGTGAAACTCGTGGGCGGAATGATCCTTCTGAAACCAGCCCGCCACACGGTGCCGCAGAAGTTGCCGGGGGTTATGCTTCCGGAAACTTTTCGCCAGGTTCCGGCAGGAAATCATCAGGTCTTGCATCACGATCGGTTCATCACTGTTCGTTCATCGCGCTACAAGTAATCGTAAAACTGGACTTTCATGCGGCGAAACGCCAGTAATCCCAGCCCGAACGTTACAAAGGCGACCGCCGCCAGCTTGATCAGCAGCACGGACGACGGCGCGTGGGCCTCCAGCACCACCTCGCGCATGGCCAGCACCAGCGCCGCCACGGGATTGAATTGGTACAGGTTTTTGAAACGCTCCGGAATCGCCGAGAAGGGATAAAAGATGGGCACCAGCCAGAACAGCACCGCGTTGGAGGATTCGACCACATAGCGCATGTCGCGGATGTACACGTTCAGCGCGGAAGTCGCGAACACCAGCCCGCAGACGAACATGATCTCCAGCCCCCACACTAGCGGGAGCCATAGCCAGTGGATGTTCAAGCGAATCCCGAACGCCAGGGTGATCACCAGCAGGAGCCCGATTTGAATCAACAGGTGCAAGCAATTGGACAGGACCGCGGCGATGGGCACAATCTCCCGCGGGATCGCCAGCCGCTTGATCAGGATGGCATTGTCGATCACCGACCCGGTTCCGACCAGCCACGCCAGACTGAAGAAATTGAACGGCACGATGCCGCACATGACAAAAACCGCGAAGTGCGGGGTGTTGTTAATGAAGACCCGGGTGAATACATAGGTGAACACCAGAAGCATCACCAGAGGGTTCGCCAGCGACCACAGGACTCCCAGCGACATGTTGCGGTAGCGGACGCGGAAATCCTTCATGACTAACTGTTTAAGCAGAAACCAGCGATCGCCATGCCACATGTTGGTGCTCCCGCGCGGCGGAAAACTCTCCATTATGGCACATCCCTTCCGGTCCGCTCCTTTATCCAACCCGGTGGCTGAACGGAGCGCGAGTAAATCGGGCCTATTGGAGGGGCACCGCCGAGCTAGGCAACGGCTTGCTATCGGTTGACGCCAGGATGGTCCTGCCGGTGTTAGTGTCGAAGATTTCCAAGGTAACTAACAGATTGCAGGTGAGGTTCAGCGGAAGCGCGGCCGGGGGCTGGGCGCCGCCTTCATATCCGGTCTTGACCACAGCCCGTATTTCAGCCCGGTCGAGTCCCGGCAACTCGCTGCGGCCCAGGTCCAGCATGTCGGCCGTGCCCGCAGCCAGATCCGGAACCGCTATTTGTTTGAGGAGCTGCCCCTGCGCATCATAGAACTGCAGGACCGGGCGGCAGTAGGTGGCGGCGGGCGGCACGACGGTATTGCCGGCGTTCAGGACCACGATCCGCGCGGTCTCTCCCAAGCCGAAACCCTGCATCGCGAAGCCGACGCCCGGCGCCAAGGGCACCGAGGGCGTAGTCTGGGCGAAGCAGGGAGCCAGCATGAACGCCAGAAGCCCGAGAAGAAGAACCGGCTCGGAAGAAGGTCGCACGATCATCTCATGCCTCCTTCCCCGAGTATACGCTGCGGAAGATAGCGTATGCGCGCTACAGTTCCGGCAGGCGCATTAGCTCCGCGGTTCCGCTATTGCCACTTGCCCACGAACGGGACATCGTTCGCGGCGCCGAAGGCTCCGGACAAGTCGATACCCGGATCCCAGGCCAGGTTGCCGTTCTTGTCCAGTCCCCACAGCGCATTGCTGGGGCGGAAAATGCCGATCCGGGTGACTCCCGAGCCGTCCCAATCCCCGACCACCCATTGGTCGCCGGTAGCCCCGAAGACGCCGGATTTGTCGATGCCGGGATCCCAGCTCAGATTGTTGTTGGCGTCGAGCCCCCACAGCAAGACAGAGCTTCTGAAGATGCCGATCTTGGTGATGCCGTCGCCGGTCCAGTCGCCCAAAATCGGTGTGTCGCCGGGGGCTCCGAACACGCCGGCTTTGTCGATGCCCGCGTCCCAGGCCAGATTGTTATTGATATCTTCCGCGAATAGAGACGCCGAGGCCCGGTAGATCCCAACCTTGGTGATGCCGTCGCCGGTCCAGTCGCCCAGAATCGGAACGTCGCCGGAGCTGCCGAAGTGGCCGATCTTATCGATGCCTGATTCATAAGCCAAGTCGTTGTTGATGTCCAGGGCAAACAGGTTGGTGCTGGGCCGGAAGATGCCAATTTTGGAGATCCCGTCGCCGGTCCAGTCGCCGACCAACGGCGTGTCGCCGCTCTGGCCGAAGAAACCAAAGCGGTCGCACGGCGGTGTGCCGCATGGCGCTGGGTCCCACACTCCGTTGTTGTTCATATCCAGCGCGAACATCGCGGCACTCGGCCTGTAAATGCCGAGCCGGATCAGCCCGGAACCATCCCAGTCGCCCTTGATGACAACGTCGCCAGCGGCCCCGAAAAGGAACGCGCGATCCGGCGGCGAACTCCATGCGATGTCGCCATCCACGTCTTCCGCCGTCATGACTACGCTGGACCGGAAGATGCCGACCTTGTCGGCGACGACTCCGTTTTGGGTGATCGTGAAACTCATGCCGTCAATCGTCAAGCTGGCAACGCGCGGCGATGCCGAGGTGTTCTTCGCGACCGTGTATCCCACGGCGCCATTACCGCTGCCCGGGCTGCCGGAGGTGATGATGACCCACCCCGTAGAGTCCGAGACGGTCCACAGGCAACCCGTTCCCGCGGTTACAGAGAACGTACGACTCCCGCCTGGGGAACCGAACGTCGCACTGTTTGCGGGAAGCGAGTAGACACAACTCAGCGTGGAAATCACCAGGTTCTTGTTAGCGCCCAGCGATCCGGCCGCTCCGGGCGCCGGCAGCGTCAGAATCGCGGGATCGCCGGTCGGCTCCGAGATGGTGCCGCCATTGAGAATCAGCGCGCTGGTGGATAACTCATCCAGATGCGGGTTGTTCTCTCCCGCCGCCACCGTGTAGGTGAACGTCAGCGTGTTGGTCCCGCTGCCCGATACGTAGTTGGCGGACCCCGCACTGTTGAGTTGCAGCTTGGGCGTGCCGGTCACGGTGACGACTTCATTAAATGTGACCTGAATCGAGATGTTGGCGCCCGTGCCGTAGGTGCCGTTGGTCGTGGACGAGGTCACATTCGTGACCCCCCCGGACTGGGTCAAAATCTCCCAGACACCGCGTCCGTGAGTGGCCAGGGCCAGCACGTGCAGGGTTCGATTCAACTGCAGTTGCACGCCCTGCCCGTGAGCCAAACCCGTGCCGTAAGCAGTCCAGGTGGAGTACGGGCTGATGGACGAGTAAACCCCGGTCTCATCGGACACGTACACTGTATGGTTCGCATCGGTATCCACTTGCAGCGACCACGTGGGAACGGCCGGCAGATTGCCGCTGATATTAGTCCAGGTTTCTCCGCCGTTCACGGTCTTGTAGACCTGGCCGCTGGCGCCGTTAAACGTGTTGATCGCCGCATAAGCGGTCTGGCCGGTAGCGTCGTTAGGATCGACATCGATTTCGTTCACGCGTCCACCGACTGGCAGGTTGTGCTGGGTCCATAGGGTCCCGTGGTTGGTGGTCACGTATATCTGGCTATTAGCCGCAAATTCTCCGCCGACCGCGGCGTAAATCGTGGTGGTGCCGGGAGCGAAGGCGACGCTGTCCACGTTAAAGTCGCTGGGGTTGAATCCCGCCGTGCCGGGGGTGCCGACCGCGGTCCAGCTATCGCCCTGAGTGGTGGATTCGTTCACGTAATCCAGGCCGATAAAAAGGTGGTTTCCGTTGGAGGGATCGACCGTGAAGGGCGGGTAGAAATTGGCGCTATTGAAGGTGAAACCAGTCTTGTTCATCCAGGTGCTCCCGCTGTCGTCGGAGCGCCTGAAAAAGCAGCAATTGCCAAAGCTCTGCGGAGGAGCGACGTGGTACCAGCGGGTGGCAAGCGTCTGGCTGATTTGTGTCAAGCCGCCGTCGCCGCCATCGATGGCCGACCAAACCAGCGTACCGGTGTATTTCTCGGTTCCGTTATCCTGGCTGCCCCCGCCGATGGGGCTGGTGCTGATGCCGGTCAGGCCGATGCCGGTGAATTGGATGGTGTTCAGGTTGCCGTTGAGGTTGGTCCAGCTCGGGCCGGTGGGATCGTAACGCCACACGCCGCCGTCGTTGCCGAGCAGCAGCTTGCCACTGGGGTCGAAAGCCATGGCGTGGTTGTCGGTGTGCGGCTCCACGCCTCCCACGGTGGTGATGTCGGTCCAGCTTGCGCCGCTGGTGGTGGACCGGATCACCGCGTGGGTGTTGCTGCTGTACGTCACCACTCCCGCGGCGTAGACGTCCGCCGCATTCGCCGGATTGACCAGGATGACGATGTCATACCAGCCCTGGCCGCTGCCGTTTGCGGCTCCCAGGAAGTCTGGCGTGGTCGACGTGCGGTCGGTGAAGGTGGGCGTGGCGGCCGTTCCAGCGTCGGCGTTGCTCGAGACCAAAAACTTGTTCAGCCCGTACGTATTGGGGTCGGATATGGCCACGTACAGTACGTGACTCCCTGCAGTGGAGGCCGAAGGGCCAACGGCCAGGGCGTAGCGGCCGGTCCCGGCTCCGCTGGGGGCATTGGTTCCCGTGAGCAAGCTCCACGTGCTCCCGCTGTCCGTCGAACGGTAAATTCCATTGGCAGTACCATTGCCGAAGGCCTCGCCATGAGCTGCGTAAACGATGGTTGGAGTGTTGGGGTCGACGACTACAGCCGACCAAGGATAGGTTGAGTCCTTCCCGTTGGCCGCGGTCATGTTGGTCCAAGTGGTGCCGCCATCGGTGGTCTTATAGATGCCGGTGTTGCCCGACAAACCGTTTTCATCGTAGCCGCCCACGGCCGTGTAGGCCGTGTTAGCGTTGGTCGGGTCAACGGAAATCTGCGCGACCGCCCGCCGGTTGAACGCACCGGAAGGTCCCGTTGAAAGCGACCAGGTCGCGCCGCCGTCGTTCGATACCAGGATGCCCAGACCATAATTCGAGTCGCCCGAATTGTTCGCCTCGCCGGTCCCGGCGTAGATCTTGAGGTGGTTGCTCGGCGCCACCGCGATCGCTCCCATGGCCAAGGTGCCCTGATTGTCGGTGAGAGGATTGTAAGTGGTACCGCCGTCGGTGGATTGCCACACTCCGCCGCCCGCTGCCGCCGAATAAATATTGTTGGCATTCGTCGGGTCTACGGCGAGGCCGGTAACGCGTCCGCTGACGTTGCCGGCTCCAGTGGAAAGCGAGGCCGGGCCGATCGCGGTCCAGGTGGTGTTATTCAGCGCCGGCGGTACTCTGTTCTGAGGACCCTTCACCGGCCCGTACGAATTGGGATGGAATGTCGATGGCGTTGCGGGCGGGTTCAACGGATGTGGCGGTTGGGCCATCCCTAGCTCCGCAAAAACCAGCATGGCAACAGCCCAAGCAAACAAACGGACTAAAGTCTTCATGGATCTCCTCCGATAATCCTTGGAGCGGCGATACTGGCCGGTTATTGTACATCATTCCAGGGGGTCGGTGTGTTCATCCTCGAAACGCCTTGAATGTAGCGGCATCCGGCATTGGGTCTCGGTTGCCAGGCTCCATTGCGTGTTCCCTTGCTTGGCGGGAACCGGTCATGCTCAGTGTTAAAACTGCAAGATCGCTCCAGAAATCCTAGTCTGGAGCCGCGGAGGATGACCGCTAAGTTGAACCCGCGTTGGAACCAGGCAACAGGCTGAGTGCGTCCGCTGCAACCTCATTTGGAGAACTCGATGAAAAAAGTACTGATTCTGTGTAGTCTCATGCTGGGGGTGGGACTCCACGCACAGACACCGGCGGTCGCGACCGTTACCAACAGTGGTTCGCTATCGCCGCTCGTCAGTCCGGGGGCCGTGGTGTCGATTCACGGTTCTAGATTCGGCAATTCCTTGGCCGGCACAAGAGTGACGGTGGGCGGGCTGGACGCGGCGGTGTTGTTTGTCTCCGACCGGCAGATCAATGTCCAGTTCCCATTTGAGCTGCCCGTTGGGTCCACCACCCTGCGCGTAACCGTAGAAGGCAAGGTTTCAGAGGCGGTCGGCGTCACGATTTCGCCTTACGCTCCCGCGGTGCTTACCGTCGATGGCAGCGGCCGAGGCCGGGGGGTGTTCACGAACGAGCAGGGCTTGGTGTCGCCTGTCTCGGCCGCGGCTCCGGGCGAGTCCCTCGCGGCTTATATGGTTGGCTTGGGCCCGACGCGTTTCCACGTGCCCCATGGGACGGTGACGCCGTCCGACCCGGTACCGGTAACCACAGCCATTCCGACGGTTACCGTCGGTGGCGTCCCCGCCGCAGTCGAGTCCGCCCGTCTTTCACCGGGCTTGGTCGGTGTGTATGAGGTCGACTTCGTGGTGCCGCACATCGACTTCGGCGATCACGACGTGGTGATTTCGATCGGCGGGATGGACTCGCCCGCGGTCACGCTTCCGGTCGGCCCGAACCCCGGTCCCGTCGCCATGCTTCGGGACACGAACGGAACCGCTCGGATCATCGGCACCGCGCCTCCCAGGCGTGTGAACCCGGAACGTTCCCCCGCCACCCCACTCAGCGCGATTGCGACCGTTCAAAACCAGAGTTTGTTTAATGGGGGGAATCCCATCATCTCAGGTGTGAGCGCGATCAGAGGCCAGCAGATTGATCTGTTTGCGTACTCAGCCACGGCAGGAAAGGACACGGCTTCGTCGTTACCCGTCTTGTTGTCTCCCGCATCGTTACCCGCCGGGACAAATCCAGGTTCTGGTCCAACGGCAGTTACCACCGCTGCCGGTACTGGCGTCGTCTATACCTGCGACGCCACCATCAACGCGGTGTCGGGCGTGTGCGCGTTTCTGAACGGGACCATTGCGGGCCTGTACAGCAGTGCGTTCACCAACGCGAACGCCAGTATCTACATCACGTTTGGGTCCACCAGTTTGGGCCAGAGCGAGACTGAGCTCAATTTGTTCAGCACCTACACGAACTTCCGCAACGCGCTGATCGCCACCGAGACCAGCGCCAACGACATGACTGCGATCAATGACAGCGTGCCGGCCACCGAACCAACCATCTTCGGCTCCGACTCCGTCGTGGTCACCAATGCCAGCTTGCGGGCATTGGGGGGCACCCCCACCGGAGGGCTGACGTCGGCAGGGGCCTTTTGCACTATCGGAACCGCCGGTTGCTACGACAGCATCATTACGATCAGCAGCGGCGAACAGGCCGCTGGGAATCTATATTTCCGCACGGGGACGATCGGCTCCAACCAATACGACTTTTACAGCGTCGTCGAGCATGAGACGGATGAGGTTCTCGGCACCTCGTCGTGTGCCTGGGGATGTGCATTTAACAGCGCTAACTATATCGCGCCGCCGGACCTGTTCCGCTATCACAGCAACGGTACTCGCACCTTCAGCACAGCGGGAACCAACAGTTCGTGTTCCGCCAGCTCCACTACGAATGCCTGTCTTTCCCTGGATGGCGTGCATATGTTGCAGGAATACAACAACCTGAATAACGGCGAGGACGCCGGAGATTGGGCGCCGAATTGCACCAACCCCCTGGTTCAGAATGCCGAAGGCTGCCCCGGCAAGGCCAATCTGAACATTTCTCCCGCGGCGGAGATTCTGGTCTTGGACGTGGTGGGATTCACGCTGCAGTCGTCGTCCTCGGGACCGACGGTCACCAACGTAACTTCGTCCACCGCCAACGGCACTTACGGCGTGGGGGCGAACATCTCGATTCAAATCACGTTCAGCGCCGCGGTCACCGTGACGGGTACGCCGCAACTGGCGCTGAACTCCGGCGGAACTGCGAATTACAGCTCGGGCAGCGGCACCGCCACGCTGACGTTTGGCTATGTTGTCGGCGCGGGGCAAAGCAGTCCGCATCTGGATTACACCTCCACGTCGGCTCTCACGCTCAACGGTGGAACCATCAAGAACGGCAGCAATGCCGCAAACTTGACGCTGCCGGCGCCGGGGGCGGCCGGCTCTCTGAGCGCCAACAAGACTATCGTGATCAACACGACGCCGGCGGTCACCATCACTAATGTGACCTCCGCTACTCCGAACGGCACCTATGGCGTGGCGGCCAACATCTCGATTCAGGTCACCTTCAGCGCCGCGGTCAACGTCACCGGCACGCCGCAACTGGCGCTGAACTCCGGCGGAACCGCCAACTACAGCTCGGGCACGGGCACCGCGACACTCACCTTCACCTATGCGGTGGCCTCGGGCCAGAGCAGCGTCAAGCTGGACTACACTTCCACCTCGGCTCTTACGCTCAACGGCGGAACCATCAAGGATGCGGGCAGCAACGCCGCGAACCTGACGCTGGCGACCCCGGGCGCCGCGGGGTCGCTGAGTGCGAACAAGAGCATCGTGATCTTCACCGTCCGCGGGATCAGCAAGATCGGCATTCTGCGGTCCAGCGCCTTCATGACCGCCGAAGATGTGAATGCGAACATCACCTGGGATCCCGGCACCGACAACGCTTTCTTCTTCGGCATGCCCGGGGACGTCCTGATTGAAGGCGACTGGGACGGCTCCGGCACCACGAAAATCGGCATCTACCGGCCGAGCGCCGCTATGTTTGCGATCGACTTCAACGGCAACGGCGTATGGGACCCCGGCATCGACAAATTCGGTTTCTTCGGGACCGTAGGAGACGTACCGCTCATCGGCGATTGGACCGGCGACGGCAAGAGCAAGATCGGGATTTACCGGCCCAGCACTAACTTGTTCGCACTGGACACCAACAACAACCTGGCGTACGACGCAGGCATCGACAAGATCGGCCACTTCGGCATCTCCGGCGACGTGCCGATCCTGGGTGACTGGACCGGCGACGGCATCACCAAGATCGGCATCTACCGGCCCTCGGTCTCGCTGTTTGCGGAAGACGTTAACAACAACTTGACCTGGGACCAGGGGATCGACAAGTCCGGCGTGTTCGGCATACCTACTGACACGCCGATCATTGGCGACTGGACCGGCGACGGTATCTCGAAGGTTGGGATCTACCGGAGCTCTGCGTCGCTGTGGGCGCTGGACATCAACAACAATCTTGCCTGGGACGCCGGCATCGATAAGGCCGGGGTCTTCGGCGAGCCCGGCGACAAGTGGGTGGTCGGGGATTGGGACGGCAGTGGAGTCACCCGGGTCGGCATTTTCCGCCAAAGCGTAGCGCTGTGGGGGTTGGACTTGAACGGCAACCTGGCTTGGGATGCGGGGATCGACCTTTCCGGTGTTTTCGGCGCATCGACCGATACGCCGGTGATCGGCAAGTGGCCGTACTGACGCGCGCGGATTAATGCAGCCGCGCCTGGCGCTCTGGTATCTTGAAGTTTTGGATGAAGCGTAAAGGCGCGGTCTGCACCATCATCGCGAAGAACTATCTGGCTCATGCGCGGTGCCTGATGGATTCCCTGGCTCAGTTTCACCCGGAACTGGCCCGCTTCGTGATTCTCGCCGATACCGTGGACGGCTGCTTCGATCCGGCGCGGGAAGCTTTCGAAGTCCTGACCTCCGAGCAGTTGGAGATTCCGAATTCCAAGTGGTTTCATTTCAAGTACACCAAGCTGGAATTGTGCACCGCGCTGAAGCCTTACGTCATCGATCACCTGTTTTCCGCGCACGACCTGGACTATGTACTGTACTTGGATCCGGACATATTGATCTGTGGCGAACTAACTCCAGTGTTGGAGCGACTGGAGGTTGAGTCACTGGTTCTCACGCCCCACGTCACGGAACCACTGGACGGCCCCATGCGCCCTTCCGAGCTCGATATTCTTCGCGCCGGTACCTACAATTGCGGTTTCGTGGGGGTCCGGCGCTGCGAGGAGGCGCTGGCTTTTGTTGAGTGGTGGAAACGGCGTCTGTACGACTACTGCGTAGTCGATCTGCCGCGGGGTTTGTTTCTGGATCAACGCTGGATCGACTTGGCTCCCTCCTTCATCAGCCGGGTGGGCGTGATACGGGACCCGTCGTTCAACGTGGCGTATTGGAATCTCTCGCAACGCGAGATCTCGTTTTCGAACGGACGCTTTCTGGTGAATGGGCGGCCGCTGGGTTTTTATCACTTCAGCGGCTTTGACCCCGAGCGCATCGAGTCTTTGACCCAGCACCAACCCGGCTTCCGGTTGTCGGAACACCCGGCTCTGGAGCGGCTGGCCGAAGAGTACCGGGGGTTGCTTTTCGCCCATGGCCACGACCAGTGCCGGAGCTGGCCCTACGCCTATGGACGCTTCGACAACGGAATCGAAATTCCGGAAGCGGGGCGGTCCCTGCACCAGGAAAGTCCCGGCAGCCCGGAAGCGGTTTCCAACCCGTTTTCCGACCAGGGGTTTCGCGAGTTTGTCCGCGTCTGGAATGAACCCATTCAGATCGATGGCGGTGCGCGGCCATACCTCACACGACTGGCTTACAAAGTGTACCGGACGAAGGCCGATCTTCAGGCAGCCATGCCGGACGTGTTCAACGTCGGCCACCGCCAGTTCCTGGCTTGGCTGATGTCGAGGGACAAGGGTGAACCAACACTCCCAGATGTCTTCCTGGCGCCATTGAAAGAGGGCAGGGAAGAGCCGCATCCCCGCAGCTCACCGGCCGGGGCGGCGGAAGTCATGCCGCTGGCGCTGGGAATTGCGGCGGGAACGGCGCGCCTCGCTCTGCCTCGTTTGGCTCTCGACATTTACGCGAAGCGCCCGGACTTGCAGGCATTCTTCCCGGATTTCCTCGGACGGGACAGCATCAAGTACCTGGTTTGGCTATTGAGCTTCGGCCGGCGCGATTATCTGAAGTCCCCAGCCTTCTCGGCGACGCTACGCAGGTTATGGGCGGACGTATTGCAGTCCTTGCCAAGTCCCTGGCTGCGGATGCGCTACCGGGTTGTGCTCGGCGTGGCGAGGATGGCCGCAGCCGCGGGCCCGCTGCTGGGCCGGGCCGTCCGGACGCGCTTGTGTCAACGCATTCTGGGCGCAACGGCGAGGCCTCCCGCTGCTTCCGTCGTGCCTGACCGGAGCGCGCCGACCGAAGTATGATTCTCCAGACACGTGAAGCATGCCCCGGCATCCCTTCGCCGGACGCCGCCCGCGGGAACCGATGAAGAAATCGAAGCGAGTTCCAGTCGCCGAAAAACCAGCCACGAAGGAGAACCCAGTTCGCTGGTGGCCCTGGGCCGCGGCGGCCGCCGCACTGTTGGTGGTGTTTGAAGCCTACGGTCCGTCCCTTAATGGCGATTTTGTTCTGGACGATTTATACCTGCCGTTCAACTATCCTCACGCGGACCAGCTCACCCTATGGAACTGGCTCACCGGGGCGCGGCCCGTGCTGATGTTCAGCTATTGGCTGAATTACAAGAGCAGCGGTACCGAGACGTTCTCGTACCACGCCACCAATGTAGTGCTGCATTTCCTGGTTGCGGTAGTCATCGCGCTGGTGACCGCGAAACTCCTGGAGTGGACCGGGGTGACGGGCCGCTCGAAGGCCATTCTCAGCGTATTCGCCGCGGGCTTGTTCCTGCTGCACCCGGTGCAGACGGAGTCCGTCTCCTACGTCGCCAGCCGCTCCGAGGACCTGAGTGTCTTGTTCTATTTCGGGGCGTTGGCCTTGTTTCTGTACCGGCCCGAAGGGCGGATTTCGGTCGCGCGATCGGTGGCCTATGCGGTGCTGCTGCTGATCGCCGTGAGCACCAAAGAGCATACGCTCACTCTGCCCGTGCTGGCACTGGCCGCGAGTTGGTTCTGGGGACGCGGCGGAATCCGGCAGAACCCCGTGTTTTGGGGTCTTCAAGCAGCCGCCGGCGTGGTGGGCGCGCTGCTGGTGGTCCGGGTCTTGCGCGCGGCGGACTCGGCTGGTTTTCACGTGAAGGGTGTCGATCCGGCGGCCTACTTCTTCTCGCAGTGCCGCGTGATCTGGATGTACGTACGCTTGTTTTTTCTGCCCGCCGGACAGAACGCCGATCCGGATATTCCCCTATCGGCGAACTTGTTCGACCACGGCGCGGTGCTTGGCCTGCTGGCGCTGATCGCTCTGGCGGCGGCGGCTTGGGTCTACCGCAAGCGCTATCCATTGGCGGCGTTTGGCGTATTCATGTTCCTGCTGTTGATCGCGCCCACGTCGTCGTTCATTCCGATTCAAGACGTGTACGCCGAACGCCGCATGTACCTGCCGTTCCTGGGACTGACCTTGGTGTGCCTGGAGTTCTTGCGCCGGCTGGACACGAAAGCGATGACATGGACCGCGGTGATTGTGCTGGCGTGGTGCAGCGTCCTGACCTATCAGCGCAGCCAGGTTTGGGCATCACCCACCGCCTTGTGGAATGACACGGTGGCTAAGTCTCCGCACAAAGTGCGGCCGCGGTTTCAACTGGCGTTTGCCTACTACGCCGCGGGCCGTTGTCCGGAAGCCGCGGAGAACTACCAGATCGCGGCCAGTCTCGGCGCGCCGGACTACCGTCTGTTGTTGGACTGGGCCAACGCGCTCTATTGCGCCAATCGCGACGATGAGGCGGCCGTCAAGCTCCAGCAGGCGGTGGCCTTCGAGCGCCCCGCCGAGGCCTACCTGCTGCTGGGCGCGATTTACGGCAAGCGGGGACAGTCGCAGGAGGCTCTGGACGCGCTGGCGCGCGCGGAAAGCATCGATCCGTCTATCGCCGAGATTTACGTGAATCGCGGCAACGTGTACATGCTCCGAGGCGACCGCGAGGCCGCGCTGAACGAATACAGGCGTGCCCTGAACGTCGATCCCACCAGCCAGCATGCGCTGGAGGCGCTGGCGCACGCCAGCAGCCAGTGACCCGCATGTTCCGCGGGATTTGCACGCGAGACGCCTCCTCGCGGGAACGGCATCAGAGCCGCAACGCCGTGTTCGCCAAGGGTTGGAACATCCGTGTCGTCCGGGTCTTCCAACACGCATCCCGGAGGCGTGCGCCGAGCTTCAGCAATACATGATCAGTAGCCACTTTGGATCTATCGATCGGTTGCGAATGGTAGGGCAAAGGCGCGACTCCTTTCTCCCCAAGGTCCCTAAGGCCGGATCACCGCGCGCAAATATGTCAGAATCGCTCCGAGTTCAGCATCGTTGTACGCCGCGATCGCGGAAGAGTGCCGCCAATTGCTGCCGTCGCTGAACTTCACCGAACCCGGTTCGGCGTTGCGCTGCACAGGCGGTGCCGAAGTCAGGTCGTAGAACACGGCGCCTTGCTTGCCATCGCTGAGCACCAGGACGGGCATGGACTCGCCGCTCATCGCGCCCGTCTTCACGTTCGGTGTCGCCAGCGTCTTGAGCGCGGCGGCCGACGCCGGCACGTTCGCGATGGGAGCCGCGACGGGAATCCCGAAACCACCCACCTCATGGCACGTCGAGCATCGTCCGAAGCCGCGCACGGCTTCCGTAAACAGCTTGGCTCCCCGAGCCGCTTCGCCGGTCAATGCGGGTCCCGACGCAGCAGCTGGTCCCGGGCCGACGTTGGGATTGGCGATGCCGTTGAGCGTTGCCACGTACGCAACCACCGCAACCAAATCCGGCCGCGACAAGCTGGTCGCGAAGGATGGCATGCCCGTATCGGCGACGCCGCGCGTGACCGTGGTATTGATGTAAGCCTGATCGAACCCCCGGGCCGCCAGACGGGGAGCGCCGCCCGGTCCGCCTCTGACGCCATGACAGTAGCCCGTGGCGCAAGACTTCGAGAACACTTGCTCACCCTGCTTCACGACGGCGGCCAGATTCTGCGCCGAGCTGCACGCTGCCAGCGCGAACACTGCCGCAAGCAACCGGGAAGGCCCGTTCATCGTGTTCCCTCCGGCAAGGCGAACACGACCAGCGTCGAGCCCAGCCGCCAGTCCTGATCCGGAAATAAGCTCATCGCCGCGCCTCCCACCACGGAGACATGCCATCCGGTCGGGGTGGCGATGTATTGCCGCCCACTCACGGCGTACGACACCGCCGATCCGCGATGACCCGCGCCGGTTTGATAACTCCACAACCTGTTGCCGGTCTTTGCTTCCAGCGCAAAGAACTCGCCTTCGGGATTTCCGGTGAACACCAGGTCTCCGGCGGTCGCCAGCATCGAGGCCAACAATACGTACTTGTAGGGCATGCTCCAGGCCCGTTTGCCGGTCACGGGATCCCAGGCATCCACGTGGCTATAGGTGGAGCGCCCCGCGGCCAATTTCATCGGAAACTCGCCATTCATATAATTCCGGCCTTCCTCGGCAGCCCGGTTGTTGGGCGTAATGTCGTTGCACAGTTCGTTGACCGGCACGTAGAGAAATCCGGTGCGCGGGGAATACGCCATGGAGTTCCAACTCTTGGCTCCGGCCGCGCTGGGGCAGATCGTGGTGGTCTTGCCGAGCTGTGGCTCATTGCGTCCCACCAGCTTGCCATCTTCCGTGATCCCAGTGATCCACGTCCGGACTTCCGGAACCGAGAACGCACCCAGAAACTCGCCCGTAACCCGATCGAGGACCGACGTCAATCCGCTCTTATTCATGTGGACCAGCACCTGCCGCATGCGGCCCCGGATTTCGCGGTCCATCAGCAAAACTTCATAGGCGGAATCGTAATCCCACAAGTCGTCGGGGACTTCCTGGTGATGCCATCGCAGCTTGCCCGTATCGGCTTCCAGCGCCACCACGCTGGCGGTGTAGAGGTTCACATCTTTGCTCTTGTCGGCTCCGGCGGGCACGCGTTCGGCATCGTAAAAATCGGCCGCCGCGTTGCCGGTGCCCCAATAAACCAGATTCAGCGCAGGATCGTAGGAGCCGGTCAGCCAAGGTGCGCCGCCGCCGAATTTCCAGCTGTCGCCCTTCCAGGTCTCATTGCCTTTTTCGCCGGGGCCGGGGATCACATACCAGCGCCACGCCAAGCGCCCGTTCTTGGTGTTGAAGGCAGTAATGTAGCCGCGATGTGCTCCGTCGCCTCCGGTGCCGCCGACGATGACCTTGTCCTTCACCACCAGCGGTGCGGCGGTGATGTTGCAGCCGCACTGCCGCGCATCGTCGATATTGACGCGCCACAACTGGCGTCCGGTCTTTTGATCCAGGGCCACCATGTAGTTGTCCTTGGTTCCAAAAAAGACCTTCCCGTCGCCCACGGCGACTCCGCGATTGCCGACAAAACCGGGAGTGTTGCGCGGTTCCGGATATTGGTAACGCCAGATTTCGCGCCCCGTAGCCGCGTCCAACGCGAACACGCGCGCCCGCGCGGTGATCAAGTACATCACGCCGTCGACCACAATGGGCGTGGCTTGCAAATTTTCCGCGTAATCGCCGCTCTGAAACATCCACACCGGCGCAAGAGACTTGACATTGCTGGTGTCGATTTGATCCAGCGCGGTATAGCGCCAAGAAAATTGTGTGCCGCCATAGTGCGGCCAATCCGCACGCGTGGCCCCGGCATCCTGCGCCAAGGCCGAAGAAATCGTGAGCAAGATCGCGAAGAATCGCATGGTGACTATCATAGTGAATTTACCGGAGCACGTTCGCGCGAAGCTCAGCCCAAATAGAAGGCAGCTCTTGGCGAGCTTAGCGTCTTGGCGAGAACGTAATTGATCTCGCCAAGACGCTAGGCTCGCCAAGAAGAACAAACGAGGGGCGCGTCCTTGCGAGAATGCTTGACGCGGGCACGGAAACCATCTAACTATAGATGGTTGTAGCGGAGAGCGGAGAGGAGATCCTACCATGGCATCGCGAGAAAACCCGTCGTTCCGGCTGGCGCCGGTGTGGTTGCCCATCCTGGCTCTAGTTCCGATGATCGGCCACGCCCAGACTGCGCCGGACTTCCGCAAGCCTCCGGCCGCCGACTGGCCGCTGGTGGGCGGGGACTGGGGAAATTCGCGCTACTCGACACTGGCGAAGATCGACGCGTCCAATGTGAAGACCATGAAGGGCGCCTGGATGGCGCGCCTGAATTCCGGATTCGGCGTAGGTTACTCGCAGCAGGGAACGCCCGTGGTGAAAGACGGCGTGATGTACATCACCACCGGCCAGCAGGACATCTTCGCCCTCGACGCCAAGTCCGGCAATCTGATATGGGAATATCGCACCACGTCCGATCCCAAGACGCCCGATAACAAGGCCAAGCGAGGCGTCGCGCTAGGCGACGGCATGGTCTTCGGGGCCGAAGCGGACATCCGCAAGCCGATCCCGGCGAACGGACGTGGCGAACCGTTGACGCGCTTGTTCGCGCTGGATCAGAAAACCGGAAAGAAGTTATGGGAGCACGAGCTGGGCGAAGACGTCCCCAAAAACCTGCGCCAGTACGTGGCCGCGCCGCCGCTGTACTATAAGGGGCTGGTGTACATCAGCATCTCCGGCGGCGACGGCGGATTGCGCGGGCGTCTGACGGCTCACGACGCCAAGACCGGCAAAGAAGTCTGGCGCTGGTGGGCCGTGCCGGGTCCGGGCGAAATGGGCCACGAGACCTGGGAAGGCGACTCGTGGAAAACCGGCGGCGGCGCGATGTGGGTGCAACCGGCGGTCGACCCGGACCTGGGCTTGATCTACGTGAACACCGGCAACCCGTGGCCCGATTACAACGGCTCCACGCGCGGAGGAGACAATTTGTTCACCTCCTCGATCGTCGCGCTCGATGCCGCCACGGGAAAATATCGCTGGCACTACCAAGCCGTGCGTCACGATCTCTGGGACTTCGATATGCCCACGCCCATCGTGCTCTTCGACCAGACGTACAACGGTCAAATGCGCAAAGCGCTGGCCGCGCACTCGAAACAAGGATGGGTCTATATTCTGGATCGCATCACGGGCAAACCGCTGATCGGCGTCGAAGAAAGGCCGGTGCCACAGGAGCCGCGACAGAAGACCGTGGCCACGCAGCCGGTCCCCGTGGGCGACCCGACCGCGCCGCAGTGTGCCGAAGTCGTGGCCGGATACGAGCGCGGCTGCATGTACATACCGGTGTGGACCGACTCGAAGATCGCGCAACCGTCGGCTTCGGGCGATTGGGCCCCAGGCGCATACGATCCGCGCACCGGGTATCTATTCTTCACCACCGGCGTCTCGACGCGCAAGTTCAGCACCAATGGCCGCGTGGGAGTTCCGGGGACGCGGGAATACGGATTGATCACCGCGCTCGATTCCCGCACCAACAAGCAGGTGTGGCAGAAAGAAGTCCCGTATCTGGCGGGTTTCGGCAGCGGAGTGCTGGCCACCGCCGGCGGCTTGCTGTTCCACGGCGGTAGCGACGGATTCTTTCGGGCCTACGATTCCAAGACCGGCGAGGAACTGTGGCGCTTCCAAACCGGGTTCGGAGCGGACGCGCCCGCGGCGACTTATGAAGTTGGTGGCGAGCAGTATGTCGCGATTGCGGCGGGCGGAAGCCGAGATGGCTTGAACGCCGCGCGCGGCGACTTGGTCTGGAGTTTCAAGCTCGGGGGGACATTGAATCCGCTGAACGGACCGCCAGCCCCGAAACCGATCGTCACCACGGAAGCCGGCCCAGGCCGAGCGGCAGATTAACGCGTAAGGGAGAACACACATGAAACGGAGTTTGCTGGCGGCGTTGCCGCTCCTCACAATCACGTGCAGTCTATGGGCCCAGGACCGCCTGCCTCCGATACCGGCGAGCAAGATGACCGACGCGCAGAAGAAGGCGGTCACGGACTACAAAGATCTGCGCAAAGCGGACCTGACCGGGCCGCCGTGGACGGTGATGCTGCGGGTTCCGGATCTGGTGGAGCCGTCGCTGGAGCTGCGTCTGCACAATCTGAACAACAGCGCGCTGAGCCGCAAGCTCACCGAGCTGGCGATTCTGATCGCCGCGCGAGAGTGGACCAACAACTTCGAGTGGAACGCCCACAGCAATCTAGCAACCATGGCGGGCCTGAGTCCGCAAATCATCGCCGCGGTGGCCGACGGGAGGCGTCCCGAAAAGATGGCGGAAGACGAGGAGATCGTCTACGATTTCTGCACCGAGCTGCTGCACAACCAGAGCGTCAGCGACCCGACCTACGCCCGCGCCTTGGCCAAGTTCGGCGAAGCCGGTGTCGTCGAGGCGGCCAGCCTGGAAGGCTATTACACGTATCTATCGATGATCATGAACACCGCCCGCTCGCCCATGCCGGCTGGAGCCAAGCCCGCGCTGGCGCCGTTTCCGAAATAGAGGAACCGCCGCCGCCGATCACTTCGAAGGCAGGATCAGTTCGCACGGCCGTGGGTCCCACTTAGACCCGTCTGGCTCCCGCCGGAAATGGTTGCTGGTGACCCACGGCACGTTAAGATATTGCGGGTCGTCGACAATCTGCGTGACGACCAGATACTCCGCGCCTTTTAGCCCGTGAACGTCGTAGTATTCGGTCAGCACGGCATTCGCGCTGTACGGAACACCGTTGTTGCGCAAGTACCCGGGCCGCAGATGCGTCGTCACAACTTTCAACGTACCGCCGAGTTTACTGGTGTCGGGCGGCTGCGGCTGCGGTATGATTCCAGGAAACCCCGGTGTGTTGGGATCTTGCGCCGAGATCTTCGACGTATAAGCGCGCGTCAGTTGCGGGGTCTGCCACTGTGCCGCCGAGCTCCCCTGCATCGTCGGCGCGCCGCTCGCGGGCGGGGCCGCTGCAAAGGAGAACACGCGCGTCTGTTTCCCGGCGTCGGTCTCGAGTTTGAGCGACGTATCGCCCTCCCAGGTGATATGCAAGCGTCCGGGCACGCGCATAATGCCCGGCGCACCGTAACTCATGCATTGCTTCCCCTGCGCGATGTCTTTCGCCGCGTCCCATGTGTCGGCCACCCGCCGGCCTTCCGCATTCAGAGGCATGCTGTAGTAATCGCCTTTCGGTGCGGTGAGCATGCGAATGCGCCAGTCTTCGGTGATCAGCGAAACCCAGTAGCCGGTCAGATCGATCGGCGCGGCAGCTTTCGGCGTGGAAGCAGTCTGGGCCGCGACGCATCCCGGCAGCGCGAGCGCAATCAACAGGACCACATGCGGCTTCATCGGTGTTCCAAGCTCCTGAAAATCGCTTCCACCAGCATGTCCCCGGTCCAGGAACTGGTGCTGTAGCGACGGTCATAGTCCCGCGTCGGCCGAGCGGCCTTCACTTCGTCAAGCGTCTTGTGCTTCATCATCAAGTCCGTCACGCGGTCGCGAATGATCGTCAGCATGTCGCGGTACTCGGTGACGTCGGCCTGATCGCACAGCCGCCCGTGACCCGGAATCACCATGGTGCCGCCTTCCTGCATCGCATGGGGCACGGTCAGATCCAGGATGTGATTCAAGGCTTTGAGCTCGCCCTGAATGCCGCCCCCGCGCTTCACGTCGATCACCGGATAACCCGTCGTCAGAAAAACGTCCCCGGCGCTGAGCACATTCGAGCCGCGGAACAACACAATGGAGTCGCCGTCGGTGTGCGCGCCCTTCTCGGCAAACATCTGGACCGTCTCCCCGTTAAACTCGAGGTCGTTTCGTTCGTCGAACGTGAGCGAAGGCCAAGCCGCCGAGGGCGATCCCGATCCCGGCGCGCTCATCCGCGTCAGCACATTATCCTGCGCGAATACGGCCACCGTGGGCTGCTGATAAAACGGGCGAGCGTCGGGTTTCACGAAGGCTTCATTGCCTCCCGTGTGATCCGCATCCGCGCTGGTGTTCAGGATGTACCGTACGGGCTCGCTCGACAACTTGCGAAGTTCCGCCAGCACCCGCTCTCGAAGCTGTACCGGGCCCGAGTCCACCAGCAGAATCCCGTCGTGCCCGGGATCTTTCCCCACTTGAACGGTGATGTTGCCGAGCGTGCTGGCGAACATGTACACGTTGCCCCGCACGTGCAACACCTCAAACGCCACATCTTGCTGGCCCGACGCAACCACGGCGAAACCAACCAAGGCCAGCGCCCGCAGGGCCGTCACTGCGCCTTCTCCTTCTCATGTTCCCGCGCGAACTTTGTATCGAACACCTTGGGCCGAGGGATCTCCATTTGCCGCAATTTCTTTTGATATTCCGGGTACATGGTTTCCGCACCGCCGCGTGTGGCCTCGAACGGCACGCCATATTCTTCCGAAAATTCCCGGATCACCGTGTTCGTGCCCGGCAAATGATGTGGCACCCAGCCCGCGGGTCGAGGCAGTTCCGGATGCGGCACGCACGAGCCGTAACTCGCGATGGGCTGAAACACCTGGTACGGATTCCACACCCAGCTCTCGGAGCGCACCAGCGGCTCAGTCAAGTACACCGGGTCCTCGGCAATGCTGACCAGCGTCAGGTACTTATCGTGCAGGTCGATGAATTCCGTCAACGTCGCCTGATCCGAAAACGCGATTCCATTACGCCGCAGGTATCCGGCCTTGATGTGCGTGGTCTCGATGCGCAGCGTGTCCCCTTCCCACGCTCCCGTCGAGAATCCCGCAAACGTATGCGCCGCGAATCGCGAAGGGTGAGGGCGACCGTCCATCCAGATGGTCCGAGGGCCGGTGTAGGTTCCATCGATAATGAACGCGACAATCTGCGCCGTAGTGGGATCGTCGATGGTAGAGATCTTCAGATTCGAGGGCGCGCGCATGGCGTAAATCGCCGAGTGCGGGATGCACTGATGCTCCAGCACGGAGATGAGATCGGCGTCCCAGGTGTCGGCGCGCAGCCGCGCCTCGTCGTTGATCGGCATGCCCAAGTAGTCGCCCACGGGAGATCCGGGATCGGTGCGTTCCAGCTCATCCTCGTGGTACATCGACGTCCACATCCCCGAAAGGTTGAACCCCACACGTGTTTGGGCGAAGCCAGAAACGCCGACAAGGACTCCAACCAGCAAACACGCGGCAGACACGGTTGAACGCATTTGGCCATGCCCTCCCATTGAATCGGACCATCGTATCACGGGAGTCGTTGCGCGGCGGAAAGCGGTCTAATCGCCTTGCGTTGCCGGGATGCCCGGTATGGAGCCCTTATCGAAAGGCGGCAGCAGTTTGACCAGCACCCACAGAATACCGAAAGGAAGAAGCGTGAGCAGAATGGCAGTCAGCGATCCCTCACGTGTGGCAAAACCCATCTTGTACGTCGTGTACCCGAGAAAACTCTTGGAAAAGAGCTGTCCGCCGATCACCACGTTCCAGCGCATCGCGAAGATTCCTATCAACGTAAGCATACCCGCTAGAGCATAAACCGCCTTGCGCACGGTTTCGCTAGGCTTCAGCACCTGCATCAGCAACAGAATCGCGATAGGCGTAACCGTGCCCAGCATGATCTGGATCACTACTTGCGACATCCATAGTCGCGTGTGGACCATAAAATCCAGACTGCGGAACGATTCATCGGCTTCATAGATCCGCTGGATCAGGTCCAGCATTTCGAGGCTGAAGTCAATGATGAACGCGAAGAACAAGTAACGCGCTACCGTATCCAGACAACGCATATCGATTTCCTGTTTTCGGAACCAAGTGATCACCATGTACAGCAGCATCACCGCGGCGATGCCCGAGACCATGGCCGAGAACAGAAATACGATCGGCATCAGCGGGCTGGACCACCACGGATTCGCCTTCACCGAGCCGAAGATGAACCCCACATATCCGTGCAGCAGGAACGCCGACGGAATGCCGATCACCGTAACCATCCAGCCCACGCGGTCGTCGATCCGCAAGGCCCGCTCGCTGATGTTGGTCGATCCCAGCGTAAGCGCCCGGTAGATCCATCGTTTCCAGCCGACTTCGCTCTGGGACAGCATCACGATATCGCGGCGGTAATCCAACCAGATTTCGAGCAGCAGAACGACCATCAGGTACCAGAGGTAGACAAACCCGAACATCGCCATCGCCGAGGAGCGGTGCGGCGTGAGATACATCTCGAGCGAGCGTTCCGGGTGCCCCAGATGAAGTTGCAGCGGCAACGGAGCGACCAAGAGAAACGAGAGCGCGGTCAACAGGGCCAAACGGTACGTCGGCTTAACCGCCGCCACCCGGAACACGCGTTCGAGCGACGCCAGAATGAACGCTCCCGCCACCAATCCGGTGAGGAAAGGGTACAGCACGATCAGAACGCTCCACTGAAGCTCCACTTCATTCGGATACATGAAGCCTTCGATGGGAACTGGGTGCATGCTCCTCCTTATCTCACCGATCCATCCAGACCGTTGTAGAAAGCCTTGGCGCCGGTGGCCAGATGGGGCTTCAGCACCTGCACGCTGTGGGTTTTCAGAAACTGGTGAATGGGGTCCTGGGGATTCTTCAGATCGGCCAGTTGGCGCGCTCCGGTAGGACAAGCTTCACAGCACGCCGTGGTGAGGCCCTTGGTGATCCGGTGGTAGCACAGCGTGCACTTCTGCGCGGTGTGCCTTGTGGGATGGATAAAGCGGCATCCGTACGGGCAAGCCTGAACGCAGTAACGGCAGCCCAGGCAATACTTCTCGTCGATCAGGACCACTCCGTCCGGAGTAACGAACGTGGCCCCCACCGGGCACACCTGCGTGCAGGGCGAATCCGCACAGTGGTTGCACATCTTGGGAACGAAGAAATCCTTACCCGCGTTCTCCGCGACCACAGGGAATCCGTGCTTGCCGCCGTCGGGAGATTCGACCTTGGGATTCTCAATGTGCCAGTCATCCACATGATAGTGTTCCACCCAGGTGCGGAAATAACCCTCCGGCACGTCGTTTTCCTGGGCGCAGGCGCGCACGCAGTTGCCGCAGCCGATGCACTTGGTGATGTCGATCAGCATGCCCCACCAGTGCTCGGTCAGTTTGTAGTTGGGAGAGCCTTCTGGAGCCCCTGACAGTACGTGCTCCCACGCCACTGCGGCCGCGCCCGTAAGGGAAATAAAGTGCCGCCGCGTCAGGTTCCCCGTCAGGTTCATGGTTGCCCTCCAGGTTTGGCCGGCGAGCCCAGCGACGGGCTATGCGCCCGGTGGCAGGTGGTGCAAATCAGGCTGCCGGAATGATCCGCGGTGGCCACTTGCGGGAACCAGCTTGGCTTGGCTGCGCTCGCCTCGTGGCATTGCGCACAAAGGACCGCCGCGTCCGGCTTCGGCGGCTGAATCGAGCCGGGGTCGTCCGCATGTTTCGCTTGTGGACCGTGGCAGGCCTCACACGCGACACCGGCGTGTTTGCCCTTGCTCTTCTCCTCGAGAATCTCGGTGTGGCAGGTCTCGCAGGTTTGGTGTCCGGCGTAGACGATGGGCAGCGCCGCGATATCGGTGATGGCATCGCCTCTATAATGGCCGTACTCGCCGAAGCTGCGTGGCACGAATAAGGCGCGAAGTCCAAGGAATGCCAGCACCGCCACCAGGAATACCCCGGCCAGACGAAACAAGTGTCCGGCGTCCTTCATACGCGTTGAAGAAGGGGCAATTTCAGGCCCACCTGCTCGAAGCGTCAGGCCACTGTGTTTTCAACGGGACTGGTTCGGAAATACTTGGGTGCACGCAACCAGGCAATCGCGGCGGGCCACTTGTGCGCTAAATCACCCAAGCACGAGGATGGAAGTCAATCGTAAACACTGGGCGACTATCGGCGCGCGGAAAGCGCCTGAAACTGGCGAGTCCAGAGCGCCGGCGCCTCCGAGAGTAGCCGCTTGCGGCGTTAGCTTGACCCGCCCACCACCATGCGCCGGACGGTCTGCGGCAAGGGGAAGTCCTCGTGGCCACAGTACATCTGCTCTCCGGTGCGATCCTCTGGCCGCTTGTACGCGCGACCGAACGTCGGCGCGAATTCGGATTGCGTGCGCAGCTTCTTATACGAGTTGGTGATCAAACGGCCGCCGTCGTCCGCCTTGAGAACTTCGCCCAGATACCGGCCATCTACGCCGTACACTTCCGGGCCGGAGAAGCGGCCAACTTCGACTCCGTCGTAGGTGAAGAGCGAACCTCCCAGCCGATACCCAAAACTGGTACCGTTCCAGGTCCACATCCATTCGGGCGAGAGGTCCGGGGTTGCTCCAACGGGTAGCACACTTTGCGAACTCATACCTTAGTAAATCGGTACCGTCGGGAAACCTGAAATACGGGTCTCGCCTTATATTAGCCTGGGTTCATTTCTACCTTGGTACTACGCAGCCTCGGGTTCTAGTACTTAAGCCATTGCCGGACTACGTATCTGCCAGTTCAACGGCTCGCCGCCGTAGAGCACGCGGGACTGTGGCGACGCCGGCAGCGAATGCCGCAAACCGATTCCCGCAGCGGGCCTTCTTCGCGCGTTGACACAGACAGACTCGGACTATATACTTTTCGCGGGGTCTGAAATCGGGTCAATCTGTGTCCATGTTATGCGGGGTTGTGCGGGGCTCCATCATGGATTCGAACAAGAGGAGACGACGATGAGAACCACGATTGTCGCTTTGCTGGCCGGCTTTGCGCTCGGGGCCGCGCTGCCGGTTTTCGCTCACCACTCGTTTTCGGCTGAGTATGACCAGAACCAGCCGATCACGCTGAAGGGGACAGTGACGAAACTCGAGTGGATGAACCCACACGTTTATAACTACATCGACGTCAAAGACCAGAAAGGCAACGTCAAGAGCTGGGCCATCGAAGCCGGTGCTCCGAACGGCCTGTATCGTGCCGGTTGGAGAAAGGACTCGCTCAAGGTCGGCGATGTCGTCACCGTGGAAGGCTATCGAGCGAAAGATTCGGGCGACCACGTCAATGGAAGATCCGTAACGCTGGCGGACGGCAGGCGAGTGTTCGCGGGCGCGGCCGACGACGGCGGCCCCAATTCTCAGTACAGGTGAGCGCCGGAGAATCGCCATGACCACACGTTTTCCCATTCCCGCACGTTGGCTGTGCGCCGCACTCTTAACCACCATCCCGATGGCGGCCCAGCCGGGCAAGCCCCCAGATCTCTCCGGTCTGTGGGACGGTGCGCGGCCCACTGGTGACCTCGCGCGAGCGCTGCCCGCGGGACAGAAGATTCCCTTTACGCCGTACGGGCTCGAAAAGTACAAGAACGTCGACCTAGCGACGAACCCGAATGGCCAATGCCTGCCGCCGGGCCCTTCGCGCTCGATTACGGGGCCCTCGCCGTTCCAGATCGTCCAGAACAAGGACACGGTCGCGTTCCTTTTCGAAAATCACTTCGATTACCGGATCATTTACATCGATGGGCAGCATCCCGCCGACATCAACGACTACCCGGCGTTCATGGGACACTCCATCGGCAAATGGGAGGGCGACACCCTGGTGGTCGACACCGTCTCCATCAACGACCGGACCTGGCTCGACAGCAACGGTCTGCAGCACAGCGACAAACTGCATCTCACCGAGAGATTCCGGCCGACCGGGCCCGATACGATCCACTACGCCGTGACGTTCGACGACCCCGTATTCTTCACCAAGCCATGGACGTTCGACCTGGATCTGAAGCGTCAGAAGAAGGGCGACCGAATCATGGAATACGTCTGTGAGGAGAACGAAAAGGACTTCAAGACTCTAAAGCCCACCACTCGGAAAGTGGAAGTCCAGTAAGCACAGTTGGTGCGGCGGTTGACAGCATCCTATCATCGTTCCTATTCTTGGCACATAGCAGCGATGCCGCGAATCCTAAGGAATAGAGTGACGATTTTGTGCGGGATCTTCGCGGCGGCCACGTTGCTGGTTTTGTACGCGCAACAGAGCGCGCTCAAAACGGCGGGTGGCGACATCATACCGCTGCGCCAGGTTTCCGATCCGTATCCGGTTTTCAATGGGCTGGCCATCGATTCCGAGAACAACCTGGTGGCGATGTCGGATGTGAATCGGAAGAGCCTGTTGAGCTACGCCCGCTCGGCGGATTCGAAACGGGGTGAAATCACCGCGCCGCGGCGCCAGATTTTCGGTCCGCTTACCAACGTGGGGTTTGTTGCGGGGATTCTGCTGGATTCCCAGCGAAAGGAAATCCTCGCGCTCAACAACGATATCGAAGACACGATGGTGGTGATGCCTTACGACGCCCAAGGCAACGCCGCGCCGAAGCGGATGCTCTCCGTGCCGCACCAGGCCTGGGGTTTGGCGATGAGCCGCACGCACGATGAGATCGCGATGACGATTGAACTGCAGGAAGCGGTCGTCGTTTATAAGCGTGCCGCGCGGAACGTGGAAGCGCCCATGCGCGTGATTCGGGGCCCGAACGCCGGACTAGCCGATCCGCACGGCATTTTCTGGGACGACGTCCACAATGAGATCGGCGTGGCGAACCACGGGAATTATCGCGGGCAGGTGAAGAACGAGGGCGCTGGATGCGTGCCCATCTTGGAGGCCCGGGGCGGAACCACGGAACCAGAGACCGGTGCCGTGCTGCCGCCCTCCATCACGACGTACTCCGGAGACGCACGCGGCGATGCCAAGCCGCTGCGCACGATCCAGGGAGAAAAGACGCGCCTGGATTTTCCCATGGGCTTGGGGGACGATCCGGCGCACGACGAATTCGTTGTGGCCAACAACGGCGGCAACGATGGCAATGGTTCGGTGCTGGTGTTTTCGCGCACGGCCGACGGGAATGCCGCGCCCCTTCGAGTCCTCGCCGGCGCGAAGACGGGAATCAATCGGCCCATGGGGGTGGCGATTGACGCGGCGAACAATGAGCTGTGGGTATCGAACTTCATCGACCACACTGCCTTGGTGTTCGACCGGACCGCCAGCGGCGACGTGGCTCCCAAGCGCGTCATCCGGACGGCTCCTCCGGGAACGCCGAGTCCCGGATTTGGAAATCCGCAGGCCGTCGCCTACGACTCCAAGCGCGATCAGATCCTGGTGCCCAATTGAGTGGCCCAGCCGCGCATTGCGGCGTTCGCCCGGGTGGCGAACGGAACCATGGCTCCGGCGCGCGTGATCACCGGCTCCGCGACGAAACTCTCGCGAACGGTTCATGGGATCGCTTACGATCCGGTTCGCGACGAGATCTATGTGTCCAACGCGCTGGCCGATGCGGTGCTGGTGTTCCGCGCCGGCGCGAGCGGGGCCGAGCCGCCCGTGCGGGTGATTCAAGGTCCGTGCACCGGATTGGTGAATCCACATGCGGTCAGCCTGGACCTGGAGCATCGCGAAATCCTGGTGTCGAGTTTGAGCGCCCGGGCGCTGGCGGTGTTTCCGATGGACGCCAACGGCAACGTCACGCCTCGGCGCTACATCCAGGGACCGAAGACGCGGCTCGGTCACACAGTGGGGATGGGCGTGGACGCCGAGACCAACGTGCTGGTGGTGGCCAACGCTGAGGACGTGCTGTTTTTCGACCGGCTCGCGACGGGCGATGTCGCGCCGATCGGAGAGATCAAGGGGGAGCATACCGGAATCCGCGACGAGCCCTGGGAACTCCAGATTCACAACGGTAGGATCTTCCTGGCGGCGTCCAACCACTTGCACCTGAACCTGTACACGCAGGTGACGCTCAAGCCCGAGTATAGCGATGGCCGAGCTAAAGTTCCCGAGGACCCGTGGCTCAATCCGGAGCTCGGTTTTATCGGCGTCTGGAATGTGCGGGACCGCGGCGACGTGCCGCCTCGGGCCAGGATCGGCGGGCCCTTCAGTCAACTCGCGCATCCGACTGGGTTGGCGTTCAATCCCAAGGACGGCGAGATCTACGTGACCGATAGCATCCGGAATGGGTTGTTCTCGTTCTTGGTTCCCGACCTGCTGCAGTAGCGGCGCCGGCCGCCGTCGAAACCGCAGGGTCTGCCGGTTCCCCGGGCTTTGGCCCTCCGGCGCGCCAGAATCGGCGGCTGAAGTTGGCTGGAGGCGGCGGGGTTTGTAGCCCGGCCGGGGGCTTCAGGAAGTCTTTGTGTTTGAGTACTTTGGAGGGGCCTCGGGTTCGTTTTGTAGTTTTGCTCCACGGGCTGGTGGCGTGGAGTCTCGGGTTCGATTTGTCGTTTTTGCGGAAGTCCCGGAGCGTGCCGCTTGGGTTCGTTCCGTATTTTTTTGGGCGCGAGCTGCGCCTGCAACCTGCGGCTGGAGCTAAGGGAGTGGTGCTTCATCAAGCCGATCATAGTCCCGGCGGGATCATTCGGCCGGGATCGGCAACACCTATGTGATGGGAGATAGTCGGGAAAGACCGCCGAGATCGACGTGATCCGCCGCATGGCCGCGGGGCGTAAAAGGATCCTGCATCCCGCGGAGCCACACGAAAAAGGGGGGCGCTCTGCGCCTGAATCAGTTGGACGGCCTGGGTTGGCCTTCCTCGAAGGGGTAGCCCTTGCCGAACCAGTCGGTGGCCATGTTGGTGGGGATATCCAGAACCCGAATATGCGTGAACCCCATCTCCTGCAGTGCACGGTACGCCGGACGGATGTTGGGGCACTGCGTCATGGGACAGCAGCCGCAGTACAGCACGATGTCGGCGTCCTTGGGCAACCCGGCGGCGGCCTTCTTGAGCGCTTCAATGCCTTCGGGTTTCGATCCTGGTCCGGCAAACACTGCGTGCGGCAGATGCTTGCTGTTGTAGAGCACCGGAAACGCCACGGCGAAGATAGCGGGCGGCTTTCCCGCCGGGGCGGTCAGAAGCTTGGCGAGCGCTGGGGGTTCGAGCACTGAGGACGCCGGCCAGGGATCACTTGAATTCTGGCTCATCAGCGCCAGGGGAATCAGCAGCCCTAGGGCTGCGGCGGTTAGCAGCATCGGTAAGATTCGTGAGCGGGTTGGCATGGCTAGTATGATAACGCCGAAATGGCTGGCGGGCCAAACAGTCAGTTCCTACCTGCACCCCGCTCCCGGGGGGAACCGCATCTCTTCGCGATTCCCACATCTAGCCCGCGCCGGATGGGCGGACGAAGCCGAGTTGCCGACTGGGCATCGCTACCTCGGCTGAACGAAGTAAGGGCTTGGGGATGGGCTCTTGGCGTTGGCGGTGACGTCCTGCGTGAACAGAGGGCCCTTTGCGGTGACAGGATCGGGAACGCTGATCATGGCATTCGGGCCCGCCTGCTGCACCGAATTGAACGGCGTTGGCTTGCTGGGATCGAAGCCGCACGTAACAGCGTCCTGCGGGCTGTCGAACCAGAAACCGACGTGGAACGTGTGCGTGGGCGGAACCAGGGGTGCGCCGGTGAGCGAGCCGGGCAACGGGTCGGCATCAAAGCCAAAGATGCCATCCAATGGGATGCTCTTCACCACCGCCTCAGCCTTGCCGTCGGTTCCGACGTGGATGTCGGATTGATACCAGGCCAGACCGAAGGTTTTGAAATCGGGATCGGGCGTGCCATCCGGTTTCAGATTGCTTCGCTCAATGGTGAACAGGTCAAAGGCGCTTCCCGGCTTGAAGTTCGACAATTCCACCACCATCACGTCGTTGGCGGTGCCGCGGCTGACCGTGACTTTGGCCTTCGGCGGGGGACCGAGCGGGTCATTCACCAGGCATTGGGCGAACTTGGGATTCGCCGTCAGGTTAAAAGAGATTTCGTCGGGGCCGTCGGCCTTCAGGGCCGATACCAGGGTCAACATGCTGAGGGCGGCGGGGGCCACCGCAGTAACGATTTGCCTCAACATTGTCTTGCTCCTTTTTCGAATTGTTCAGCGGCTGGTGCCCGTGCTGACAAGGCGAGAATAAACGGCAAGCCAATGAGAAATCGTTGGAATCACGTGAAACAATCGTAAAGAGCGTGACCGAAAGCGCTACTACCGAACTTTTTCAGCCCAAGACTACGGCCGGCTCTTCCGCCGTGAAATAGACACAGCCGGGGTGATGAAAGACCAGGGCGCTGACACTGGCTTCCGGGTCCATCATCATGCCTTCGGTGAGTTCCACGCCGATGTCCTCGGGCTGTAGCAGCTTCCAGATTCCACGTTGATCGTCGAGGTTCGGACAGGCCGGGTAGCCCGGGCTGTAGCGCTTGCCGCGATACCGGGACGTAAACCGATCGTGCATGGTAAGAGTCGGCGGGTCCGGGAAACCCCAATCCTCACGTATGCGCCGATGCAGCCACTCCGCACACGCCTCGGCGGTTTCGATCGACAGGGCCTGGATCGCGTGGGCCTTAAAGAATTCGCCGGCTTGTTTCCAGGCTTCCGCTGTGTCGCGAATCCCGGCGCCGGCTGTTACCACGAACAGCGCCAGATGATCGCGCCGGCCGGGTTGCGGATCGAGAATATAGTCGCTGAGACAAAGACCGTCGTCACGATTTTGGCGTCCGAAGCGGAAGGTGTAGAGCGGCACGGAGCTGTTCGGAGCGAACAGGTGAACGTCGTTCCGATCGCGTTCGGCTTCGAAAAACTGCCAGACTGCTTTCACTTTCATGAAGCGCGCGGCCTCTTGCTTGAGCTCGTCCACCTGGCGCAAGAGTTCCAGCGCCTTGGGTTCACGATCAGCCAGATCTTTTTCGAAATTGCCTTTATAGCCCAGGTGGCGGCCGTACAGCATGAACGGGTTGATGTAGCTCCAGAGCTCACCCAGTTGCGGTAACGTTCGCACTCGTCGTTCTAGATAGGGCGCGGGAGGAATGGGGATGTCCACGCGCACTTTCCCGCTGCGCTGGGCGATGGGCGCTGCATTGATGCGTTCCGGGTCCACTACGCCGGCGGGCGTCTTGGCGAACCGGTTCGCTGCCAGGACGGCCTGTTTCTCGCGCGGGTCGACGATTCGATTCATGAGGCTCAGCCCGGACATGGCATCCTTGGCGTAACACACCGCTTCGCCATAAGCGGGAGCGATCCGCGTGCGCGTGAATTTCTCCGACAGCGCGGCGCCGCCGACCAGCAGAGGCACGCGAATTCCGGCGGCTTTGAAGTCGCCGGCGGTGACCACCATTTGTTGCGCGCTCTTGACCAGCAGGCCGGACAGGCCGATCGCGTCGGGCTTGTGTTGAGAATACGCACCGATCAGGGCTTCGGGCGGAACCTTGATCCCCAGGTTGATCACTTTGTAACCATTGTTGGCCAAGATGATCTCGACTAAGTTCTTGCCGATGTCATGGACATCACCTTTGACGGTGGCCAGCATCACCGTTCCGCGCGTGGCCGTGTCGGCCTTTTCCATGAACTGCTGCAGATGATTGACGGCGGCCTTCATGGCTTCTGCGGATTGCAGCACTTCCGCGACGATCAGCTCGTTGTTGTTGAACAGGCGCCCGACTTCGGTCATCCCGTCCATCAAGGGGCCATTCACGATATCCAGAGGCGCGACGCCTTCGGCCCGTTTACGGTCGAGATCGCCGACGAGTCCGTCGCGGGTGCCTTCGATGATGTAATTCGCCAGCCTCTGATCCAGGGGCAGATCCTCGGCGCGCTGCTTGGTTCGCTTGCCGCCTCCGCGGAAGTATTCGGTGATCGCGCCGATGTGGAATTGGTTGATCGCGAGTTTCTGCTCGGCGGACTGTTGGCGCCAGTCTTGGGGGGCTTGGCTCAATTCGGCGTCGCCGTCGGGAGGTGCGTTGAACAGGAGATTCTCGGCTAAGCGCCGCTCTTGTTCGGGGATGGACGCGAAGCGCTCCAGCTTTTCCGCATTCACAATCGCAAGATCCAATCCGGCCTTCGTGCAGTGGTAAAGAAATACCGAGTTGACCACCTCGCGCGCCGACGCGGGCAGGCCGAAGGAGATGTTGGAGATGCCCAGAATCGTCTTGGCGTGCGGCAAGTGGGCTTTGACCAGGCGGAGCGCTTCGATGGTCTCGACCGCGCCGCCGATGTAGTTGGCATCGCCGGTGGCGCACGGGAAGACCAGCGGGTCGATGAGAATGTCCTCCGGCGCGATGCCGTATTTTCCTGTCAGCAGCGCGTAAGAGCGCGCGGCGACCGCTAGTTTGCGTTCCCGCGAGAAAGCCTGGGCCTGGACCGGATCTTCATCGATGCAGCCGACCACCAGCGCGGCCCCGTAGCGTCTGGCTAGCGGACAGATGCGCTGGAACTTCTCTTCGCCATCTTCGAGATTGATCGAGTTGATGATGCTCTTGCCCTGGCAGAACGTTAACGACAACTCCACGGCCTTGGGATCGGTGGTATCGATCATCAGCGGCGCTTTGATCTTACGGATCAATTTCTCGTAGAAGTGCGGGATGTCCTGCATCTCCTCGCGGTCGGAACTCTGCAGGCACACGTCGACGACATGCGCTCCGTTCTTGACTTGCCAGCGCGCGATCTCGGTCGCTTCTTCCCACTTCTGTTCGGCGACCAGATTCTTGAACAGGCGCGAGCCGATCACGTTGGTGCGCTCGCCTACGATCAGCGGGCGGGTGCTTTCTTCGCACTCCACCAAGTCGATTCCCGTTACGCACGTGCGGCGGGATCGCTCCTTCACCGGCCGCGGGCGCTTGCCTTCGATCATTTGCGCGATCGCGCGGATGTGGGCAGCCGTGGTGCCGCAGCATCCGCCGACCAGATTGAGCCAGCCGTGATCGATAAAGCGCTCGAGCTGAGACGCCAGGGAGTCCGGCGTCTCCAGATACTTTCCTTCTTCATTCGGAAGTCCCGCGTTGGGGTAGCAGGATACCGGGACCGGCGCGATCTCACTGATGGTGCGGATGTGATCGGTCATGAACTCGGGTCCAGTGGCGCAGTTGAGCCCGATGGAAAACAGGTCCGCGTGGGAGATCGAAACCCAGAACGCGTCCGCGGTTTGGCCCGCCAGCATCGTGCCCATCGGCTCAATGGTTCCCGAGATCATGGTCGGAATGGGGCGGCCCAGCTCGCGGCGCAGTGTTTCGATCGCCACTAGCGCGGCTTTGACGTTGCGGGTGTCCTGGCAGGTTTCGAGCAGAAGAAGATCGACGCCTCCGTCCAGCAGGGCCTTGGCTTGCTGGTAGAAGTTCTCGATCAATTGCTGGAACGTCACGCCGCCGGTGACGGTGATGGCTTTGGTGGTCGGCCCCATCGCTCCGGCGACGAAGCGGGGCTTGCCGGGGGTGGAGAACTCGGCGGCTGCTTGGCGCGCTAGGCGCGCGGCCGCGAGATTGATCTCATACGCGTGATCCGCGAGGCCGTACTCCGCAAGAACCAGCGGCGTGCTTCCGAAGGAGTTGGTTTCCACGATATCCGAGCCCGCCGCCAGATATGCGCGATGGATCTCCAGAATTACATCCGGGCGCGTGCGGACCAGATTTTCGTTGCAACCTTCGAGCGCGGCCCCGCCGAAATCTTCGGCGGTCAGTTGCCGCTCTTGCAGCATCGTGCCCATGGCGCCGTCGAGCACCAGGATGCGCTCCGCTGACAGCTCTTCCAAGGCGGATTTGATGGAGTTCGACATCTCGCAAAGGCTCAGCGCGGGCCGATGGCCTGCGCAACTTCGACCGCCAATTGGTAGCGCCCGAAGGGGGCGCTCAACTGCACACCCGCGACCATCGGGCGCACGCGGCTCACCATCTCCTGCGCGATGGCGATGCCTTCCTGTCGGGCGCGCTCCGCGGTGTCGGCCAGACGCATACGGCGCATATACGGTTCCGGCACGGGCACGCGCAACTCGTTTACTAGAAACTCGGCGTTACGATAGCTGGTCAGCGGCCAGATTCCGCAGATCACCGGGATCTTCACTCTCGCGATGCGCTGCAGGAAGACTTCCAATAGGTCCAGATCGAAGACTGGCTGCGTCACCGCGTACTCTGCCCCGGCCTCGACTTTCAATTCGAACCGATGGATTTCCGCGTCCAGATTCGACGCGCCGGGATTGGCGCCTACGCCGATCAGCAGGGCGGTTTGCGATCCCATGGGATTGCCGCCGATATCCAGTCCGCAATTCAGGTTGTGGACGATGTTGACCAGACCGATGGAGTCGACGTCGAACACGGCGGTGGCATCCGGATAGATGCCCATGCGCGGCGGGTCGCCGGTGATGCAGATGAGGTTGCGCACGCTGGCGACGTGCGTGGCGAGCAGTTCGGATTGAATCCCCAGAATGTTGCGATCCCGGCAGCAGAAATGATTTACGGCTTCGATTCCGGCCTGTTGCTGAATCAGTTGGCACGTCGCTTGGGCGCTGAGGCGCGCGCTGGCGCGAGGGCCGTCCGGGACATTGATGCAATCGATGCCATTGGCCGCGCACAGGCGTGCGCCTTCGATCTCGTGCGAGGCGTCAATCCCGCGGGGCGGCAAGATTTCGACGAAAGCCACGAATTTGCCAGCAGCGAGCTTGGCCCCCAATTGGGATTTCTTCGCTACAGGCACGGGAGCAAGCGCCTGCTGTTTCGCCTGCGGCTGGTCCACTGCGGCGTTGGGCGGGGCGACACTCGCGCGGGCCGCGCTGGTGCGGTCCTGCTGCGGTTGGAGAGAACGCGTTTCGGAAATGATCTGCTTAATGTGTTCGGGTGTGGTTCCGCAGCAGCCTCCGATCAGCTTCACGCCGGCCAAGAGCAGCCGGCGGGAATATTGGGCCATGTATTCCGGCGAGCAGAGATAGATGTTGCGGCCTTCGACGCGCGTGGGAATCCCGGCGTTCGGCATGGCGCTCAGCGGCTTCGCCGTGAAGTGCGCCATCTGCTCGATGGCTTCCAGCGTAGTCTTGGGTCCCACCGAGCAGTTTAGGCCGATGACGTCCACCGGCCAGGCATCGATCTCTCGGGTGAATGTGCCGGCTTCCGCGCCGCCGGGTAGCTGCCCGAAATCATCGACGGCTACCTGCGCCACGATCACGACCTCGGGTCCCGCGGCTTCGCGCGCGGCGAACACTGCTTCGCGGAGTTCGTTGAGGTCGGTGAAGGTTTCGAGCACCAGGAGATCGACGCCGGCGGCGAGGAGCGCCTCGGCCTGCTCGCGAAAAATTGCGCGCGCTTCCGCGAAGGACGTCGGGCCCAGGGGCTCGATGTGCAGTCCCAGAGGGCCCATCGCGCCCGCTACGAATGCCCCACCCTGGGCGGCGTTGCGTGCCAGCGCGACACCGGCGGTGTTGATCGCTTCCAGCTTTTCGCTCAAGCCGAATCCGGAAAGACGCGCGCGGTTCGCGCCGTATGTGTTGGTCTCGAGAATCTGCGCTCCCGCTTCGGCGTACTCGCGATGAATCTGGCCGACCAGGGTGGCCGCGGAAAGGTTCAGCTCATCAAAGCAGCGGTTGATGAATACTCCGCGCGAGTACAGCATCGTACCCATCGCTCCGTCGGCCACGAGAATGCGCTGGGACAATTGCTCCCGGAATTCCAGGGCCCGGCCGGGGGATTTGGCGGTGTAGGGAATCTTGCTGCAACCTTCTCAAATGAGCGGAGTCGACCGAGGGATTGAATCTCCGGCCCTCTAATTACAAATTATAGGGGACTCCGCAGGACGTTGAAGCTGGTCTTGTGTATTTAGCGGAAGGAGCACCGCTTATGATCGACCGCGACTCACGCGATACTGGACGTGTGGCCGAATCGGTATCGCCAGTTGCGCTTCGCCTTCGAAATCTCCGGAAAGCGTATAAGGATGTCGTCGCTGTTGACGCGATCGATCTTGAGGTGCGCGCGGGAGAGTGCTTCGGCCTTCTGGGGCCGAACGGCGCCGGCAAGACTACTACCATGGAGATCTGCGAAGGCTTGACCGCGGCGGATTCCGGCGACGTCGCTTTGCTCGGCATGCACTGGAATTCGGACGCCGCGGAACTTCGGCAAAGGCTGGGGATTCAACTGCAAGAGACGCAGCTCGCCGAAAAGCTCACAGTGCTGGAGACTGTGGCGCTATTCCGCAGCTTCTTCAGGCACGGGCCGGAGACATCGGAAGTAATCGCGCAGGTGCAACTGGGAGAGAAGAGGAACTCGCGAGTAGGAGGGCTCTCCGGCGGGCAGAAGCAGCGGCTTGCGCTGGCCTGCGCGCTGGTCGGCGATCCGGATTTCTTGTTCCTGGACGAACCGACCACGGGACTTGATCCACAAGCTCGGCGCCAGCTTTGGGATTTGATCGAGCAATTCAAAGCCGCGGGACGGACCATTCTGCTGACTACTCACTATATGGACGAGGCCGAGCGGCTGTGCGATCGCGTCGCGATCATGGATCACGGGAGAATTATCGCTCTGGGTACGCCGCGCGAGCTGATCGCGTCGATCGGCGTGGAGCACGTGGTTGAATTCTCGGCGGGCCATGCGGCTCAGCAGCCCGATGTTTCCGCAATGCGCCAGATGGAGGGCGTCCGCGATGTGCGCACGGAAAATGGGAATATATTGCTGCATGTGACGCAACTGCACCAAGCCGTGCCCTCCTTACTGCGCGAACTCAATCGCCAGGGCGTTCCGCTTACCGAGCTGCGGACGCATTCCGCAACCCTGGAAGATGTCTTTGTTACACTAACAGGGCGGCATTTGCGCGATGAGTGATCTCACAGCCTTCAACACTGTTCCCACGGCGGTAGGCGCGAAGCCTTCGCCGCGCGGCGCGGCGGTGGCCGGCCATCCACTGGTGCAGTTGACCCTGGTGCGGTTTCGCGAGTTCCTGCGCGAGCCGGAGGCGATGTTCTGGGTGTTCGTCTTTCCCATCCTTTTGGCCGCGGGCCTGGGTGTTGCCTTCCGCAATCGTCCGCCGGACGTGCTCAAGATTGCGGCCGTCACGCCGGAAATGACGCGGTCTCTGCATCAAGAGAAACTCCTCGACGTACAGGAGCTCTCACCCGCCGCTGCGGAAGACGCGCTGCGTACGGGCAAAGTGGCGCTCCTCGTTCAGCCAGGACCCAACGGAACGGCAGAGTATCGATACGACGACACCAATCCGGAAGGCCGCGCTGCGCGCCTGTTGGCGGACCGCGCCGTTCAACAGGCTGCGGGCCGAGTCGATCCCGTGGCGTCAACGGACTCTTTGATGCGCGAGCCGGGGTCGCGGTATATCGATTTCCTCATCCCCGGATTGTTGGGAATGAACCTGATGGGCAGCGCGATCTGGGGGTTGGGGTTTGCCATTGTGGATGCGCGTCGAAAGAAGCTGATGAAGCGCCTGATTGCGACCCCCATGCCGCGGCATTACTATTTGCTGTCGTTTGTGCTCTCGCGGTTGCTTCTGCTGGTGATCGAAGTCGGAGCTCTATTGGGATTTGGCGCGTTGGTGTTCCAAGTGCCGCTGCGTGGTTCGCTGCTCGTTCTCGCGACCCTGTGTATCCTGGGTTCCCTGGCCTTCAGTGCTTTGGGGCTCCTGATCGCTTCACGTGTTCAAACGATCGAAGCAGCTTCCGGTCTGATGAATCTGGTGATGCTGCCCATGTGGATTGTTTCGGGAGTGTTCTTCTCGGCGCAGCGGTTCCCCGACGTGATACAACCCGTGATCAAGGCGCTCCCACTAACCGCGGCCATCGACGCGCTGCGCGCGAACATGCTGCAAGGTGCGGGTTTCGCGCAAATCGGTTCTGAGTTGGGGATTTTGGCAGCCTGGCTCGTCGTTTCTTTCACCCTGGCGCTGAGCCTGTTCCGGTGGCGATAGGTCAGTACCGGTTCAATCGTCCGTGAATATTGCGTGTGAGCTTGGTAATCTCATCCAACTTCTTCAGCGTTTTGACGGACACCGCGTAGCGGTCGTTCTTCTCGATGTCACCCTTCACTTCGGCGGCCAATCGCGACAGCTCGGTTGCGTCGGCTAGATTTCGAGTGTAGTCGGCCTTCAGCATCTCTTCCCGCTGCGACTTTCCGTTCGGCAAACGGATATCGTCGGATTTTCCGGGCGCGGGCGGAACTTCCGGGCGCTGCCGCGGATCTTGAGCCGGACCTAGTGCGCCGGCCAACACGGCCAACAGAATCAGGCGCTTCATACCCTACAATGATACAGTCCACCGCGATTCGACTCTGCCGCATGTTTCGACTCGAAGTCTTCGCTTTGGCGCTCTTCTCGGGCGCGTCCTCCCTCAGCGCGGCCGATCTGGAACTGCGTTACGGGGCTCTGGAGCGCATCATCGGCGAGCAGATCTTCACCCAGGACGGGCGCCGGTACGTGCGGGGAAACGCTGCGGCCAAATGCCAGTACGCTTATCTGGAGCACCCCCGCTTGAGCGCGGACGACGCCCGCCTGCGCGTCACTGCCAAGTTCAGCGGGCGCTCCGCGCTGGATTTGCTGGGGCGCTGCGTGGGCTTGGGCGATTCCTTTGATCTGACGATCACGGCCACGCCCGTGGCACGCAGCGGAGCGATTGCGTTTCAAGACGCCAACGTGTCCACCGCCAAGGATTCTTACTACATCCGCCGCGTCCGGCAGGCGCTGGCGCAAAGCTTCACCAAGGACTTCAAGGTGGAGGTTCGCGATCAGGCTCGGCGTTTGCTTGAATCGACCAGTTCGCCCGGTGGCGCCTACCAGCAGGAGCTCTCGAGCTTCGAGTTGAACGCGGTGCGGGTGGCCCGTGACGCGCTCGTGCTGGAGGTGGAGTTCAAGTTAGTGGTGAAATAGAATCTCGCTCCATTTCCATGCAGCCTGTAAACATCGGTATCATCGGCCTGGGCAACGTCGGCTCCGGCACGCTCGACATTCTCGCGGACAACGGCGATCGGATCGCAGAAAAGCTGGGATTCCCGCTGCGCGTGGCGGCGTTGTGCAGCCGCGGAATCGCTGCGAAGAAACTGCCCACGGGCTTTGAAACCGCCATCAGGACCGCGGACTGGCGCGAGGTAGTCGGCAATCCGGAGATCCAGATTGTCGTGGAACTGGTCGGTGGAACCGGAACGGCGCGCGAGATCATTGAGGCGGCCATCGACCGCGGCCAGTCTATCGTCACCGCGAACAAGGAGTTGATGGCGCTGCACGGCCCCGCATTGTGGGACCGCGCCATCGCGGCGCACATCAATCTGGCGATGGAAGCCAGCGTGGCCGGGGGCATTCCGATTCACGCCGTGCTGCGCGAGGGCATTTCCGGCGACCGCATCACGGCCTTGTACGGAATCCTCAATGGAACCTGCAACTACATTCTGACCGAGATCGAAAGCCGCGGCGCCAGCTTCGAGCACGTTCTTGCCGAGGCGCAGAAGGCCGGTTACGCCGAAGCCGATCCATCCGCCGATGTGGATGGATTCGACGCCCGCTCGAAACTGGCGATTCTATCCGCCCTGGCTTTCGGCGAACGCATCGTGCCCGGCGATATCTTCACCGAAGGCATCCGCCGGATCACGCCGGTGGATTTCGAATACGCCCATCAATTGCATCACACCATCCGTCTGATCGCGTCCGCGCGCGAAACAGCCAACGGACTGATCCTGGCTGTGCGGCCCTCGTTGATCCCGCAGGATACGATTCTGGCGGGAGTGCGTGGCGCCTACAACGCCGTGTGGGTGCGGGGGAAATTCGGCGCCGATACCTTTTACTATGGTCGCGGCGCGGGCCCGCATCCCACCGGGGTCGCCGTCGTCAGCGACCTGATGCGCGTGGCGCGCGAACTCCGCAGCGGCAGCCCCGAACGCGTGTCTCCCTTCGCCCACGCCCATCTGGGCGAGTACAAGCCGGTACCGATCACCATGCACGAGAGCGCCTACTATCTGCGATTCCGCGTGCAGGACCGCCCCGGCATCATCGCGCAACTGGCTACGGCGCTGGCCGCGGAGAGCATTTCGCTTGACGCCGTGCTGCAACTGCCCAACGCGAATTGGCGCGATCTGCCGTTCGTGATTACGGTAGAGCCGGCGACGGAACAGGCTGTGCGCGCGGCCATTGCGCGGATGGCGGCCATGAACTTCTTGACGGAGCCGCCGCTGGCGATGCCCATGGAAGGGCCGCTCTAACGAATGTGGAGCGGGCTCTCGGCCTGCAACGGGGACTTAAGTCTCCGACTTGATGTGTCGCTTGATCGATGCGGAGGCTGAAGCCTCCGTTGCAGGCTAAAGCCCGCTCCACCCATTCAGACTTTGAAGAACTCCACGGGCGCGAGTGAAGTGATCTTCCATGCGCGACCCTGCCGTTCGATCCGGCACTTCACGATCGCGCGGCGTGGCGGGTCCATGCCGAATTGCAGCACCCAGTCCAACTCTAACTCGTACGTCGAGCCCGCGCCCTTGTCCGAAACAATCTCCACGCTCGAATCGATCTCGTCCTCCGCCGCGACCATGTAGTGGACTTCCGCGTATAACGATTCATACCCAGGCATGCGGCTGTCGACGAGATCCAGGAACCGCTTGGCGTCGTTATTCGCCAGGGCGTCCGTGGCGTCCGTCACCACCTGCAGCACTTCCTTCGGCGGATCGGCGCGCGCCGACACCAGTGCGAACACGAAAGGCAGCGCCCAGCGGAGTATCGCGACTGGCCCGGAGTTTCTCATGTGCGGTAGCTGGCGTTAATCCGAATATACTCTTCCGTAAGATCGCAGGTCCAGAAACGCGCGCGCCCGCGGCCCCGGCCGCGAATGGTGAACTGAATCCGGCATTCTTTCGCGTCCAGCTTGTGCTTCAATTCGGCTTCGGAAAAATCGGCCGCTAAGCCGCCGCGGCAAACCGGGACGCCTTGCATATCGATATCGGTCCTGCGAGGATCGAAAGCCGCTCCGGAATAACCCGCCGCGCACAATACTCGTCCCCAATTGGGATCCGACCCGGCGATCGCGGTTTTCACCAGCGGCGAGTTGGCGATGGAGCGAGCGATGCGCTCCGCCGCGGCCGTGCTGGACGCGCCCTCGACTTCGATGGTCACCAGCTTGCGCGCGCCCTCTCCATCCTGCGCGATCTGCCGGGCCAGAGATTCGAGAACTTCGGTCAGCGCGGCCTCGAAGGCCCGCTCGGTGGTTTTGACACCTGCGGCGCCGTTGGCGAAAACCGACAATGTGTCGTTAGTGGACGTGTCGCCGTCCACCGACACGCGATTAAATGTGGAAGCCGTCGCACGCTTCAAGATGGTTCGCAGCGCCGACGGCGCGATCGCGGCGTCCGTCATCACGAATCCCAGCGTCGTCGCCATCCGGGGTTGAATCATGCCCGAGCCCTTGGTCATTCCAGCGAAACGGACGTCCCGAGCTTCGGCGAACGCAGTCTTGGCTCGCGTGTCCGTAGTCGTGATCGCAGTGGCAACCTGGTCGAACTTAGACGCATCCAGCGCGCCCGCCAATCGGGGCAGGGCACTGACCACTAAGCCGGCATCCATCTCCACGCCGATGACGCCGGTCGAGGCTGGAAGAACTTCGTACGGTTTGACGCCGAGGCACTGCGCCGCGGCACGCACGCATTCGAGCGCCACCTGCTCGCCCGTCCGCGTCGCGCAGTTCGCGTTGCCCGCGTTGACCAGCCACGCTCGCGCCTTGCCGCGCGCCGCGCGCAGATTCTGGCGAGCCACTTCCACGGGAGCCGCGACCACGCGATTTTTCGTGAACACCGCCGCCGCGGACGCTACAGTGTCCGAAACAATCAGCGCCAGATCGTCCTTGGCCACTTTGCGAATCCCCGCGTAGGTGGCGGCGTAACGAAACCCCAAGGGCAGCGCGCCGGCGTCCGTCCGTTGTGCGCCGGAGACAGCAGACTGATTCATTCCAATACCTCATCGCCGCGCAGCGGAAACCCGTTCAGAAACGCGGCTGCGGGCATGCGTCTTTTTCCTTCCATCTGAATTTCCAGCAACTCGATCGCGCCGCCAGCGCAGCCGGCATAGAGCTTACGGCCGGCGGCCCGTAGGGCGCCAGGTGCCAAGTCTACTCCATTGCCGCGTGTTCCAGGGGTGCCGATTCCAGCGGGCCGCGCCGCCCACACCTGCAGGCGCTGACCGCCGAGATACGCGTAGGCGCCGGGCCATGGCTGAAACCCTCGCACCCGGTTGACGATCGCGCGGGGCGGCATGCTCCAATCGATCTTGCCATCTTCGCGCTTCAACACCGGAGCCCAGGTCGCCTCTGATTCGTCCTGCGGTTCGGGCCTGATGTCCGGTAACCCCCGTAGCGTTTCGACCAGCAGACTCGCGCCGGCGCGAGCCAAACGCTCGCCCAGTTCGATCGCATTCTCTTCCGGACCGATCTCCGTTTCCCACTTCAGCAGTATGGCGCCGGTATCTAACCCCGCGTCAATCTTCATGGTGGTGACGCCTGTCCGGGTCTCGCCGCGCGCGATCGCCCACTGAATGGGCGCAGCCCCGCGATACTTCGGGAGCAGGGAAGCGTGCACGTTAATAATTCCCTTCGGCGGAATATCCAACACTGGCTGCGGAAGGATCTGTCCATAGCCGACCACTACCATTGCCTCCGGCGCGAACGTTCGCAATTGTTCCACCACTTCGGGACGCCGTATCCGTTCGGGTTGATACACGGGCAAGTTCAGCCGCAGCGCCGCCGCTTTTACGGGAGGCATCGTATCCTTCTGTCCTCGCCCTTTCGAACGGTCGGGCTGCGTGAAGACCGCCGCCACTTGATGTCCGGCTTCCGCCACGGCCTGGAGCGTAGGCACGGCAAACTCGGGCGTGCCCAGAAATACCAGCCGCACCCATCCCTCCCCGCGCACAACGGCCTCGCGCCTGTGCGCTCCGCTAGCTCCACTCGTCGGCTTTTTGCAGCTTGCGAATCTTACGGCGAATCAAGTCCCGCTTCAGCGGGCTAATGTGACTGATATATAGCGTCCCGTTCAAATGATCCGTCTCGTGTAGGAACGCACGCGCCAGCAGATCCTCGCCGGTCTTCTCCCAGGAGTTGCCGAACTGGTCCGCCGCGCGCACGGTAACTTTCTTGCCCCGCGTCACCTGCTCGCGGAAGGTGGGGAGGCTTAAGCATCCTTCTTCGCCGGTCTGGGTGCCCTCCACTGCGACAATCTCGGGGTTGATCAATACGAGCTTCTGCTCGGGGTCCTCACCCGTAGATGTATCGATCACGGCGATCCGCTGGCCGATTCCGATCTGCGGGGCTGCCAAACCTACGCCCTTCGCCGCGTACATGGACTCGAACATGTCCTCGACGAGCTTCAACAACTCGGGTGAACCGAACTCGGTAATATCCTTCGCGCGCTTCTCCAGCACTGGCTGGCCGTATTTGACAATCGGATAAATCATTCGCTTAATCGGCGCGCCAGTTGGCGTACGCCCATGCGCCTCATCAGAAGTTTTTCACTTGCTCCAGATAACCTTTAAAATTGCGCTGGGTCTCCGCGAGCGAGTCGCCGCCGAATTTCTCCAGCACCGCCCCAGCGAGCACCAGCGCAACCATGGCTTCCCCGGACACGCCGGCCGCGGGAACCACGCACACGTCGCTGCGTTCGTAAGCCGCGGCCACTTTCTCGCGGGTGTCGAAGTCCACGCTCTCTAGAGGCCTGCGCAACGTGGAGATCGGCTTCAACAATCCGCGCACCACCACGTCCTGACCGTTGGTGATGCCGCCCTCCAATCCTCCCGCCCGGTTGGCGCCACGCGTAAAGTGATGTTCTTCGCGATCATACTGAATGGTGTCCTGCACCTTGGAGCCGAACGCCGCCGCACCCTCCGATGCAAACCCGATCTCGACTCCCTTCACCGCCTGCAGCGAGACGATGGCTTGCGCGAGTTTCCCGTCGAGCCGCGTATCCCAGGCGATGTGGGAGCCCAAACCCGGAGGCACATTATGCGCGACCACTTCAAACACGCCGCCCACGGTGTCGCCCGTCTTGTAAACCTCATCCACCACGGCTTTCATGCGCTGCTCGGCTTCCGCGTCGACGCAACCCAGCAGCACTTCGTCCCGCGCGGCCAACGCTTCGATCTCTTCCCAGCAGACGTCGCGGCCCAGTCGTTCCGGGCCAACCGCGATCACGTGGCTTAGCACCCGAATTCCCAGTTCACCCAACAGAGCCTTGGCCAGCGCTCCCACGGCGACGCGGCCCGTGGTTTCCCTGGCGCTGGCCCGTTCCAGCACGTAGCGTGCATCGTGAAAATTGTACTTGATCGCGCCCGCCAAGTCGGCATGGCCGGGCCGCGGGCGGGTGACTGGCTTGCGTTTCTCCGCCGACCCCTCGAAGTCCTCCACCGGCAGCGCCTCGGTCCAGTTCTTCCAGTCTTTGTTTTCGATCAGAATGGCGACCGGCGATCCGATGGTCTTCGAATGCCGCACGCCGCTGACGATATGCGCGCGATCAGTCTCGATTTTCATGCGGCCGCCGCGTCCGAAGCCTTGTTGACGCCGCCACAGTTCTCGATCGATGGCCGCGAGCGATATCGGCACGCCCGCCGGCAGACCGGTCAAGGTGGCGACCAGACATTCGCCGTGCGATTCGCCCGCAGTTTCAAAACGCAACATGAAAGGAAAGTCTAATGGTAGCGTGGCGCGCGCACTCATGCGTGCCGCGTCGAGACTCGTCTCGACGCCTGACTCGTAGCAAGTACTACGGCGCTACTTCGTGATCATCCCGCAAGCGATTCTATCGCCCGCGTTGCCGGTTGGATCGGTCTTTAGATCGTCCGCCTTAGCGTGAATCACCAGCGCCGTTCCGCCGCCCGAAAACACGGAGTGCATGTCGCTCCCCAGGTTCACATCGGGGTCCATCAGCGTCGCCTTGGACGTGCCTTTGGCGGTCACCATAAAATTGGGCATATCGCCCGCGTGATGGCCGTCAGGACTATTCAAGCCGTGCTTTTTCATGTCCGGGTTGAAGTGCCCTCCAGCGGAGGTGAACGCGGGTCCTTCGCACTTCCCCACCTGATGGATGTGCAGCGCGTGCTCTCCCGGGGGCAGCCCTTTTAGGTTCAACTTGATCTCCACCCCGGCGCCCTTCTTTTCTTTGATTACGGCTGTGCCCAAGTCGGTTCCCTTGGCATCCTTCATGGGCACGGTTACGGCAACGGACGCCGCGGAAAGTAGCGCCGCACCGGCTAGACCCAGGATCATCGCGGCAGCAAATGGTTTGGTCATGTTAGCTCCAGACTCCTTATGATTGCATCGTCGCACGAATCCGACCGCCCGTGCACGCAGGTTCGCCGCGATAGCGATAACTCTGAACGGAGTGCACAGGTCGGAAGTCCGCTGTGGGTGTTGAAATAAAAATGAGCCGCGAGAGAATCTCTCGCGGCTCAGGTTCGAAGCGCCAATGGCAGGCGTTCAGGAGTGCTCGAAATCGTCCGGCGCCCGCCCGACTATTGTGGCGCCGCAGCAAGCATGCTGGCGACCTTTGAGAAGATCCCGCTGACGGTAGGCATCACGGTGGTAGGGAAGATAGCCCCTGCCGCTACCGCGACGAACCCCGCCATCAGGGCATACTCAATCAAGTCTTGGCCTTTTTGCGTTTCCCAACATCTAAATGCTGCACGAAATAGTTTCTGCATGGGTCCCTCCCGCCGCGTGCACTTCTCCGCGCTTCCATATTGACGGAACTGAAGGCTACAGGCAAGACCTAAACTTTCGTATCTCACAGCCCGAAAGCACTTAAGAAGCCCTGGGAGTCCAACCCGTCCTATCCCCCGTAGGTACTAAGGCCTAAGGTGGATTGTGGCGCACCGTGAGTTCATGGATTGGTCTGTGCCGGGTAGCGCACAACCGTGAAATTGCTCAGAGCCACGGTGTCGGTTCCCGCCGCGCCCACCAATCCGCGAAAGTCCACGGTCAAGGGCTGGGTGATGTCCACCGCTGAAGTTCCCGCGCCCACGGAAGCGCTCAGGCTCGCGCCCCAACTTTGAGAATCCCAGACTTGCCCGCCGCTAAAAATCCCGAACGCCGTATGCCCCACCACCAGTGTTTCCGTTGCCGGCGCCGCCCGCGATACCACCGTCGTGCCGCCGATATGCACCTCGCCGGTGAACCCCGTGCCGCTCCCCGAGTGTGCGTATTGATATTGCACCTCCAGCCGGTCGCCCGTACCCAGGAGCCCGGCCGGCAGCGTGCACGTGCCCAGGCTCGTCAGAGTCGTCGCCGAGGTGTTGTTCCCCACCGAACTGCACACCACTTGCGGCTGTGTCAGCGACCCCAGCGGATTGCTTGGATTCGCGTAGCGGTAACTGGCGACAAGCAAATCCCCGGTTTGCGGTACCGAGGTCAGGAAGAACGTCACTTGGTTCCCCGTGATCGAATAGTCGATTCCCTGGCGCATGAACAGACCGTTGCGGAACAGATCCAGGCTGGCGGCCGGCGACGGCGCATAAGTCAGGGTGAACGCCGCGTTCGATCCGTTGACCAGCCCAGCCGGAATCTCGCCATCCGAGTAGTTCGGCATCAGCCCGCCGCCCGAGCCCCCGCCGCAGGGCCCCGAACTTCCGTCCACCCGCACGCAATCGCTCAGGTTCCCCGCCGCGCCATCGATCTGCCCGGACGAGTTAATCACCGCCGAACGACCCGGCGAAAACCCCACGCCCTCCATGGGCCGCACCGCCAGCTCATTCTGCAAGCCGACTACGTCGGAAATCTGCACCGGCGTCGTCACAGGCGGAGGCCCCACCACGACGCCCGACGATATCCGGACATCCCGCACTCGCATGGAGATCGTGTTCGGCGGCACCGCCCAAATCTCCGTGAATTGGTCGATGCCCCCGCTGTTGTATCTCACCGAATACTGCGCCCCGGCCGAAGCCGTGGTCGTCGGGACCAATTGCACTTTCAGGACCCCATTGACGATCGGCAGCGTCAGATTCGCAGTGGCGATGTCCGACGTGTCGCCGGCCTGAAAGTTGTCGTAGGCGATGTACATGGTGCCGGTGAAACGCGTCCCGTCCGCCCTGTACAAAGTGTCTTGGATCGTGGTCAGGGCCGGCTGCGCCCCTGCCGTCGTCGCCGTCATTGCCATCATCGCTGCGGCTAGAGCCGCCCGTTTCCAATCGCGCATTCTCCGCCTCCTTCAGGCGGCTTCAGTGTAACCGGAAGAGCGTGCATGGCGATCGTCTAACGGTTTCTAAGCTTTGCTCTAACTGATTGTTGTTGCTGGAGTTGCAAGATTCGAAAAACCTAAAAGCGGATTGTGACCAGCAGGCTTCAGCCGTTAGAATCCGACCCTGGCACGTTTTACATGCCCACGTCTCTGCCGAAACAACGCAAGCATTCCTGCCTATCACGTGTGGTCGAAGGCGCGCTCCTGGATGACGGTCTGTAAATGACGCGGCTGGCTGTGGTGAGCGTCATTCGGGACGCGAGGGAGGTTGACGGGTTTTGAATCAGTCGCGCTTCCGGGGGCTGGATGATTGGTTGGAAAATGGATTTTGGGCCCATGAGGGTAGTGAGTCAATTAAACCGACCCGCTACGCGAAAGTGTTCTAAAATCAAGGAAGAGCTAAATGTCGGGGCGTAGCGCAGCCTGGTAGCGCACCTGCCTTGGGCGCAGGGGGTCGGGCGTTCAAATCGCCCCGCCCCGACCAAATTTATCATAGAGTTGCGAGTGAGCCGCATCTCCATTGCATAGCGATGTACGGAAGATTGTACGGAAGGACATGCGTTTCCATAGGTTCTCGGGCATACTGAAGCGACTAGTGAACGAACGTTGATTGGCCGCCATCGGGATGAACGACGTTAGCCACGTCCGGATCGGCTAAGACTCCTGTGACTTTCGCTCTGGCTTCTCCTGCAGTTTCACCCTCGCCTCCCGCCCTCTGCTCGGCCTTAACCCTTGCTAGTTCGTCTGAGGCTTTGCGCGCAGCCTTTTCGCTGATGTGCTTGTACTGGTCGGACATTCGTTTCGACAAGTGCCCAGCCTGCGCCTCCAGTACGGGCTGTGGCGTTCCGATCTCCGCATGGCTGGTTACCCAATTGTGCCGAAGTTGAACGCTTCGTTGACCAGGTACTCGTAGGCACTGCCGTGAAACGCGTTGGTGCCCGGCTTCATGGTGACGTTGAACACGCCTCCGCCGACCTGGCCGTACTCGGGAGCGTAGTTGCTGGTTTGCACCGTCACTTCCTGGATCGCATCCACGCCCGGCTGCGGTTGCGCGGGCACACCGGGAGTGCCGCCATCGGTGGCGTCCTGGCCCTCCACGCGGAAGGCTTGCGTGTTGGTGGGAGCGCCGTTGACGCGGACTCCGCTATTCGGCACCCAGTACGTGCCCGGAATCATCACCAGCACCGCATTTGGGTTGCGAACGCCCTGGGTCCCGGCGAAATTCGCGCCTACGCCCAGCACCGGAAGTTCGTCCAGCGTCTGCGAGTTGACGTTGTGGCTGAGCTCGCCATTTTCGGTATTGAAGCAACGGAGCCGCCTCGGTTACCGATTCCGTGTTGAAACCGACTTCGAGGCCGATGTCGATGCGCGCGACCTGCGCGATTTGGATGGTCAGACCCTGGCGGACGTACTTCTTGAAACCTTGCACCGCTACCGATAACTCATGCGTCCCGGCCGGCAATTGCGTCAGCGTGTAGTTGCCGGTGGTGGTGCTGGCGGCTTGGTACAAAGCGCCGGTTTCCACGTTCTTGGTTTGAATCGCGGCGTTGGCCACCACCGCTCCCGCCGGATCGGAAACCGTCCCGGTGATGGTGCCGCGGTCGCTTTGCGCCAGCGTCACCGCGGCCAGCGCGCACACACATAGTGCCGATATCCAGAAGCGCATCATGATCCCTCTCCGCCCGAAGTGCGACTGCAACTGGAGGAGTGTATGCGATCATCCGGCCGGGGTTCAACGGGGTCTGCCGTTGTTTTGCGTAAACATCCCGTGTTCATCGCACGTTGGTTGTGGCAAACTTGTTACCACGCCATGGTTACCAAACCGGCGCCGCCGCCTTCCCGCTCCCCTGGGGTGGGCGCGCTGCCGGAATCGTAAATTCGCGTTAAGGAGGCCGTATGGAAGCGATGATTTCCAATCTGGTGCAGCGGTTCGAAAAGGGCGCGCTCACGCGCCGGGAGTTGACTCAGGCGATAGCCATGCTGGCGGCGGCGGGCGGGGCGGCCTCCACTGCTCTTGCACCGGGCGCTTTAGGTCAGGCGCCACAGGCGCCGGGCAGACTCAAGGGAACCAAGATAGACCACATCAGCATCCAAGTCACCGATCTGCCGCGCGCCGTCGCCTTCTATCAAAAAATGTTCGGACTAACCGTGGTGAGTGAGGACAAGCCCAATGAGATCGTCCGCCTCGGCACCGGCAAGGCGCTGGTGTCGCTGCACCATAAGAGTCCCACCGGGTTGGTGGATCACTTCGCGATCGGGGTCGAGAACTTCAATAAGGATGCCGTGACGCAGGAACTGAAACGGCTCGGCGCCAACCCGGAAGACAACCTGGATGCGGGGTTTCACATCAAGGACCCGGAAGGCATCAGCGTGCAGATTGTCGGTGCTTGATCGAAGCCCAGCATCCGCTGCGCGCATGCCGCGAGGCCTTCCCAGAACAATACAGTTTGTTGATGTTCCGGACGATGGGATTGTTTCGGAGGAGATTACGGTCATGTTTATGGATCGTCAACGGAACCGGGCGGCGGTGGGCGCTATAGCCGCGGTTGCGGGTTGGACGTGTGTCGGGTTGCAAGGCGCCGACGTTGATTTCGCCGCCGCGGTTACCTCGACCCGTCCGATTGCGTATTACCGCCTCGAATCGACCGAGGGGAAGAGTGAGGTCGGCGCGACGCAGTACAAGCCGTCGGGCGGCGTTACCAGCGTGGGGCCGGGCGGACCGGTCGGAGTCGCCAATAACTATTTCGTCAAACTGAACGGGATCGACGGCTACGTCGTGACGACGCAAGCCGGCGGAGTGGGCGCGGCCGCAAGCATGATGGCCTGGGTTAATCTGGACACTTTGCCTTCTCAGGAAAACCGCTTTTTCTACGTGGAAGGCGAGTCGCAGAGCGGCAACGATCTGGACTTGCAATTCGAGAATGACAACCAGCTCAAGTTCTACACGGCTGCCGGGGGCCATGTGACCTACGCTCCTGCGCCGGCGACACTCGTCAACGAATGGCATATGATCGTCGCCACGGTGGACACGGCATCGCAGACGCGCGTGATCTACTGGGACGGCAAACCCGCGGCGACGGATAAAGGCGGCGGCAGGGCGGGGAAGACGGGCATCTTCTCGATCGGCGCGAGTACCGTGTTCGGCGGCAGATTCTTCAAGGGCGGGATCGACGAGGTCGCGCTGTGGGACCGTGCGCTGACGGGCGCTGAGGTGGCCACGATGTATGCGGCGGCCAAGGCTTCTAGTGCGGTCACGGCGGCTCCCGGTGCTGCTCCAGTCGGCGTGAGTGCGACAACTGGTCAGTTTCCAACCACCGCCAAGGTCGAAGTCGACGACAGCAACGGACCTCTCAAACTGAAGCGTGAAGAGCAGATCGCGATCCTGTTTCTGACCGCCATTCAGTCCATCGAGAGCGATTGCCAGAACCGCGCGAATCGCGCCTGCACCATGGCGGAGCTCGCGGCAGGACCGGTGGCCGCTAATGGCGCGCGCATCGACCACTTGAAGTTCGACCCCAAGACGGATCCCCGCTATCACGGGTTTCACCGGATTGTGACGAACACCCGCAGCCGGAACGCGCGCATGATCGCTCTCAACCAAGAATTCGGTTTTCGGATTGTTCGAACTACTCCCGGCTATTACAGTGATCCAAAGGACGCCACGGTGGTGATGGAACTTCAGCTTGGAGAAACACGGCGGGCGGGGCGTTAGGCCGTTCCCACATCGCGCGCGGCATCGAAGTATCACGATCACGGATACCTTGTTAAGCAGACTATGATTTGGTACGCTGGCAAGCGGCCGCTAACCGATCCCATACACACAGCGAAGCCTCTACGCGGGAGACCCAGGATCGTGAATAAATTGGTTGCCCTAAGCCGGTTCACCCCCCAAAGTTCCCTCTCCCGTCTGCTGTGTGTTCTCGCCTCAATCTCTCTGCTGCACGCCCAAGCTGGTGACCCGCACGCCGTACCGAGGTTCCATCCAGTGCCGGCCGGTGCGGAATTTAATCTGGATTTCGAAACTGCTTCCGCCGGCCAGCCGCTGCTTTGGGAATTCAATAACGATAACGGTCGCTATCAGGAGGCAGTAGATTCGTCGGTCTTCTACTCGGGCCGCCAAAGCATGCGCATCAGTTCCTCCACCGCGGTCGCTTCGACCGACTACGCAGGTGTGGCCCAGTTCGTGCCCGCCAGCCTGTTTCACGGCACGAAACTGCACCTTTCCGGAGTAATCCAGACGCAAGGCGTCACCGGGATCGCGACTCTCTGGTTACAGGTTAACGGCGCGCAGACCCCGATCAGCTTCACGGATATTGAGCCTTCGGCTCCCACCGGCACCACCGGTTGGCGGCGCTACGACGTCTACGCCGATCTGACCAGCGACGCGGTCCAGGTTGGATTCGGCATCCGCCTGATGGGCAATGGCACCGCCTGGTTTGACGGCCTCGCGGTCGACGCCGATGGAAACCCGCTGTCTCTCTCGGCCGGCCCGCCTACGCGGGATCAGGTTCAGTGGATCCGCGAAAACACCATTCCGTTCACGACCCTGTATCCGGGAGTGAACGATGCGGAGCTGGCGCCGCTGCAAAAAATCGTCGGGAACGCGCGCATTGTCGGTCTGGGCGAGGGAACCCACGGCACCTCCGAATTCTTCCGTATGAAATCGCGCATTATCTCGTATCTGGCGCGGAACATGGGGTTCACGATTTTCGCCATTGAAGCCAATATGCCCGAAGCCTACCAGATGAACAACTATGTCGTGAATGGCGTGGGCGATCCCCAGCAGTTGCTGACCGGCATGTACTTCTGGACGTGGAACACCCAGGAAGTCCTGGACATGGTGACTTGGATGCGGCAGTTCAACCTGTCGGGGCAGGGCCGCATCGAATTCTTAGGCTTCGACATGCAATACGCCGCCGTCGCTATGAGCAACGTTACGGCGTTTGTCAGCCGCGTGGACCCGCAGACCATGGCCACCGTCGCTAACTACTATCAGGCGATGCTTCCGGTGCCGAACGAAGAATCCGGCCTGGCGACGCCGGCCCAAATTTCCGCGGCGGCGAACGCCGCCCAAGCGGTGGTTCAGTTGCTCCAAAGCAAGCGCGACACCTACGTTCTCCAGCAGCCCGCCGCGGATGTGGATTGGGCTATCCAGAACGCCAACATCGTGTACCAGGCGCTGCAGGATCAACAAAGCGGCGTGACGTATCGGGACCAGCAGATGGCGGCCAACGTGGAGTGGATCGCCTCGCAGAATCCGGGCGCGCGGATCGTGTTATGGGCCCATGATGCCCACATCGAAAAATCGTCCGGCACGATGGGCGGCGCCCTGGCGCAGTATTTCGGTTCCGGCTACGTGGCGCTGGGGTCGTTTTTTAACGCCGGAGTCTGCAACGCGGTGAACTCGACTAGCCTCGGTCCAAATGTCGCCGTGGAGTCGTTTCCGGGCAGTATGGAGTATGTGTTCCACCAGACGCGAATTCCGCGTCAGATTTTGAATCTGCATCTGGCGCAGCCCACCGATCCGGCGTCGTCCTGGCTCTTCGGCACCTTTTGGGATCGGATGATCGGGGCTCTAGCCGAGCCCGGTTTCTCGCTCGATTCCGCGCTCACAGAAGAATTTGACGCCATCGTTTTCTTTGACCAGACCACTCCCTCGACGCTGCTGTCGTTCCCCACGAACATCCAAACGCAATCGCTTCCGCCCGGAAAAGTCGGCGAGGCGTATTTCCAGGAGCTGGTATCCGACGACTCTCCGGGCCCAGCTTGGACGCAGGTGGCGGGAACCATGCCGCCCGGCCTTTCGTTGCGGGCGGGCGGAGTGTTAATCGGCACTCCGGCCAATGCGGGAACCTACAGTTTCACGGTGCAGGTGGGGGCGGGTGCCGGTGCAGTTTCCGCGCAGCTCCAGGTGACCGTGACGAACTAACCCTGCCGCGCCTCGGCGACGACCGGACCTCTAAGGTTTTGCCGGGTTCCTGCCGATCTAAGCGGTAAGGAATGGTGTCTTCTTTCCACGCACGCCGGAGGTCCGCCTCGCAGCGAGGCTTCGTGCTGATCGCCATGGCGGTGGCGCTGCTGCTGCTGGTCGCCATGATGGGCTTGGCCTTCGACGTCGGCCGCATCTACATCGCCCGCAACGAGGCGCAGGTATTCACCGACGCGGCGGCGATGGCCGCGGCGGCCAAGCTAGACGGCACGCCCGCGGGCCTCGACCGCGCGCGGCAGGCCGTGGCCCGCTTGCCGATCCGCTGGAATCTGGGTACCTCGGCGTTCACCGGAGTCGTGGTCGAATTCAGCGCCGACGGGAATCACTGGGATCGGGAACCCAAGGACGCCGCCCCGCTCAGCATGGCCCGCGTCACCGCTCCGGCCAACAATGTCGATATCGTGTTCCTGCGGGCCGCCGGCGGGCCGGCAGCCTTCACCGTCCCGTCCCGCAGTGTCGCCGCGTCGAACCCCGTGAGGTTGACGGAATGACGGTTGGTAGAATGACCTCCCGAAAGCGCACCCGGCGCTTCACCCAGGGTGGCCACGCCCTGATCGAGCTGGCGTTTTCCGCAGCCGTTATGATGTCGTGCCTGGCCGGGACGGTCCAGTTCGGCTACACGTTTTACGCCTACAATCAACTGGTCAGTGCCGTGGGCAACGGAGGCCGCTACGCCGTCATGCGCACCTATCGCGCGGCCACTCCGGAAGATGTCGAAAGGGGCCGCGCCGCGATCCGCAATATGGTCGTTTTCGGCGAACCCAACCCCGCGCCCGGCGCCACTCCGATGCTGCCGAATCTCACGCCCGCCGAAGTCCAGGTGAAATGGACGCTGGACGCATCCGGCGCACCCGACGCGGTCGACGTGGCGATCGCCGGCTACGCAGTCAACGCCGTCTTCGGCGCGATGAAACTGGACGGGCGTCCCGCGGTTGAGTTCCCCTATGTGGGCCGATACGCACCTTCGGAGCGTGAGCCGTGACCGGTGCCGCGCGTCACCGGAACTCGCGGGGTCAGAGCCTGGTCGAAGCCGCCCTGGTGCTGCTGGTCTTCCTCGGGCTCCTGCTCGGCGTGATCGATTGCGGCCAAGTCCTGGTAGCCCAGCAATCTCTGACCGAGCGCGTCCGCGGCGCCGTGCGCTGGGGCGTCGTGCATCCCTGGGACGGCCCGGACCCCATCGTAAACCTGGTGCTCTACAGCCAAACCACCGAGCCCAGGTCATCCACCGCCGGCTACCTCGGACTCAAGCCCGCGAACGTTGTCGTCACGCACCACGCCGCGACCGCGGAACATCCCGACGATGAAATTCTCTCGGTGGCGATCGTGAACTTCGAATCGCACTTCTTTTCCCCGTGGATCGCCAGGACGATGGTGAGCCCCCGCCCGGTCCTGATCAGCTCCCCGATGGCTGTGCGCGCGGCAGCTCCGGTCCCGGTGGCGGCGGCCCGTTAACCGCGAGCCAGGCATCGTAGCCGCCGGTAAGGTTGATCACCTGCTTGAATCCGGCGCGCTCCAGCAGACTGCCGGCGATGGAACTGCGATAGCCGCTCTTGCAGTACACGGCTACCGGCCGTTCGCGGTCGAGTCCATCGAGCGCGTCCGCGAGCTCGTCCACCGGCTTCGAAACCGCGCCGGGGATGTGGCCGGACTCGAATTCCGCGGGCTTCCGCACGTCGATCACGTGCAGATAGCCGGGGTCTTCTGCGAGCAGCTTGCGGAGCTCGTCTACCTCAATGTTCGGCAGGTAGACCACCGGGCGGCCTGCGCGAATCCAACTGGTCACGCCGCCCTCGAGGTAACCCGCGATGCGCTCGATGCCCACGCGCGCCAGGCGCAGGCGCGTTTCTTGAATGTGCTCGTCGTCTTCGGCGACGAGCACCAGTTCCTGGTTCAAGCCGAGAACGATCCCGGCCCAGGACGCGAACTGCCCCGACAGGCCGATCTGGATCGAGCCGGCGATATGAGCCACCGCGTATTGCATCGGCGGGCGCGTGTCGAGCACCACTCCGCCGGCTTTTTGTTTTTCGATGACCTGATCCGGCGTGAGCGTGGCGAGCGGAGGCAATTCCGTCAGCGCCGCCGCGCCGGTGCGGTTGAGCTCGACGTCTTGTGAAAAGTAGCCGGGCCTTTGCGGGAGTTCGCTGGTGAGCAGTTGCACGAACTCTTCTTTGGACGATGCGCGCAGGGCGTAGTTAGTGGCGCGCTGTTTGCCGATGGTGGAACTGCGCTCGGTACTCATCTGGCGGCCGCACAGCGAGCCCGCACCGTGCGCCGGATACACCCGCGTGGAGTCCGGCAACGCAAGGAGCTTGTTATGCAAGCTGTCGTAGAGCATGGCCGCCAGTTGCTGGGGCGTCAGATCGGGCGAGAGGTCGGGGCGTCCCACGTCGCCGATGAACAGCGTGTCGCCGGTGAACACCAGTGGATCGCCGGCCGCGCCGGACTCGGTGACCACACCCGGCCCGGTGACCACGCCCGGCCCGGCGACCACGCCCGCCTCGGTGACCACAATCGAAATGCTCTCGATAGTGTGGCCGGGGGTCTCCAGGAACTTGAGTTTGATCTTGCCAATGCTGAGTTCGTGGCCATCGTGGACCGGCACGTGTGGGAATTGCGCGCCGGCTCTCGCACCCAGATATATTTTGGCGCCGGTGCGTTCGGCTAGCTCGCGGTGGCCGGAGACGAAGTCGGCGTGGAGATGAGTTTCAATGACGTGGCGGATCGTGAAGCCGTGCCTGGCCGCTTCGTCCAGGTAGATGCCGATGTCGCGCTGCGGATCGATGACCGCGGCTTCGCCTTCGGACGCGATCATATAGGACGCGTGCGACAAGCACGCCAAGTAAAATTGCTCGAAGTACAAGGGCTCTATTTCGGCGGCGCGGCGCTTCCGACCAAGTGTCCAAGCAACATGTCGCGGTTGTTTTCCATGCACCACCACTCCATGATCTCGGAGCCGGGTTTCATGCGGGCGAACACGCGATTGTTCTTGATGGGCTTGGTGTAGGTCTTGGGATCTTCCCACGTCACTTCGTAGGCCAGGTGGTCGTGATCGATGAAGCGGATGCGTTCGGTGATTTTCAATTGGTCGCTCGAAGGATGCTCGGCGGTATCGATCCAGGTTTTGCCGTTGAAGTTCGTGGTCTCGATGACCAGCGTGTCGCCCTCGTAGTGGCCGGTGGAGTTACCCATCCACGTGGGATCCGAGTTGGCGTGTTTGGAGCCGTCGGTGGGGATTACGTGAAAGACGTTGTTGGATTCCCATAGGATGGCCAGACGCTGGGGAGTCTGCATGAACTCGACGGGGTACTCGGTCTGGGTAGCGCGCGTGTAGCCCCAGGGCTGGCAGTAGGCGGAGTAGTCGAACTTCGGGGTAGCTTTCCACTGGCCCAGACCCCACTCGGTGTAGGACAGTTCGCCGCTGCCTTCCTGCTTGCATCCGGGAGTGCCGCTGCCGCAGGCGTTGCCGTTCTTGGTGATGTCGGAGACGCGCGGTCGGTCCCACATACCGTTGAAATCCGGCTTTCCGTTGGCCAGGCGCGGGATGTCGGCGGACTGGGCGAACGCGGACAGCGCGGCCAATGCGATCAACGGCGCGATCAGCACGAGGATGCGTAAACGATTCGGCATGAAAACCTCCAACAAACGTGTCAGAACGAAGGTACTCTGCGAGTGTACCAATGTCAAGGCGATGGGAGTTGGAGCGCTAGGCGGCTTGGGAAAGTTGGAAATCAGGCTTCCGGGGTGGAATTTGTGGGGGAGATTTTGGATCTTGGCGTGTGATTGCTTGCTAGCCGTTAATAAACGTGAATATACTGGAAATCGCCTCTTGATGGCATCCGCAGCTTGCTTCCGCCCCGCGAGTAAAGTAGCCTTGAGGCCCAAAGGCTTTCTTTAAAAAACAGAAATCTGATGCCTGACGCCCTCTCGACAATCACCGAGTTCATCATTGAGCCAGCCGCCCCATTTGCGGCCGGCGGCGTTTTGTTCGGCATCGTGTGGGAGTTGTTTAAGCGTGTTGAAAGCATCCTGAACAAGAACACGAAGATGGAGATTGCGGTCTGGTTGATGGGCCTAACGGCCGCTGAAAAAGTGCCCTGGCCAAATACGTTTGGCGTAATTTTTGAGCGAATCTTTGGCGAGAGGCACCTGTCGTGGAAGTGCTTTCGGACCTCTGCGATCATATCGGTTGGCTTGTCGTGTGGCGTCCAGGGCATCTGGTACCTTTCGCACCCAAGGGATTTCCCCGCCCTGGCGACGGACGTTATGCAAGGACTGGGCGTAGCGGAATCGACCTTCAGCAGGTGGTTGGTGGTTCCCGCGCTGCTTGCCTTTAATGCACTTTCGGTGAATGGTGTAGCAGACTATCTCTCTCTGTGGAAGACTCGCTCTCTGCTTAAGCGCTTCGACTCCTTTAGCCGAGCCAGACAGATCAGCTTACTCCTGCTCGACACCCTACTTTCCGGACTGATCGGAGCAGCCGTTCTCATTGTAATGCTGATGGTGCTCCAACCAATCTTGTATAAGCAATCTGCTTTCGCTGATTTCGACGAATTCAAGAGGTTCCTTCAGGAGATGATCTTCGGCGGGTACGTGTATGGAGACTCCGGTCCGCCGGAGTCCACGTTTTTTTATCCGGCATTCTTCCCGTCGGTCTGGCTTTGGCTCTACGCCGGATCCGGGTTCCTGCTTAAGGCCGCGCGAGAATTCGATATCGGATTTAAGTGGTTCAATCGCAGGTTCAACATTGAGGGAAAGCCGCTTTCGAGTATCGGACTGGTGGCAGCTGCGCTGGTTGCAATCCTGTGGTGGATTGTGGTTATCGTCTCGTTGCTCGTCCATTAAGGCAGCTGATTTTCTCGCCTTTCGTTACGACGCGGAACAGGCTTTAACAATACTGGCTCTTACCGATTGGGGAGCGGAGGAGGGCGGCAAGGGCCTCTTTTGGGGGAGTGAAGCGGCGGGAGCGAAGGTCGGGGTTGGTCCAGGTTTAGGTTAGGACGGGCCGCCTGAAAAGGCGCAGCCCAGGATTGGCAGCCCCACGGTTACTACTTCTTGTTGTTCTCTTCCAGGTCCGGGTTGGACCCGCCTACGAAGAGCCGCTTGCCATCGGCGAAGGTTACGCTGCTGCCGTTGGCTTTGGATTCGCCGTTCTTGGCCTGGTAGCCGGTGATGCTGACTTCGGTGCCCGCCTCGAGCGAGTGTTTGGTGAAGCCGCGGCGGAGCATAATGTTGGGGCTGCCGCATTCGACCATCCAGTTGGTCACTCTGCCGTCCGGGCCCGCCACGTCGATGTGAATCCACGCATGCGGATTGATCCACTCCATGCTGGTGACCTTACCGGTGAGCTTCACGGGCTTGCCGATGTCAAATTCGGCTGCGAAGGCGTGGTGCGCCCAGGCAGGCGCGGCCGCCAGGACCAGACCCGCCAGCGCGACCGCCGCAATAATCATGGATCGTTTGGTCCGCATCTTTTTATTGTTCTCCCCCGCCGCGTACCCGCCCTGTGACTGGCTCGTCGCCACGCCCGGACGCCTCCATTTGACGCGCGCCGCTCAAAATATCCTTCATCGCGTAGTTGCCTTCGTGGCAGGCGTACTCGAAGAAACCGTAGTTGTCGTCGCGTTCCAGCGGGAGCAGGAAGGTCCAGGGCTTGGTCCAGGTGTTGGGGTCGTCGATGGTGGCCTGGTAGTTGAGCGTGTTGGCGTCGACGCGGGTGAAGCGCTCGATCAGCTTCAGGGATTCGGTATGATGCCCGCCCTGCCCGTTGTACGAGACTCCGTTACTGCCGATGCTGGTTTTGCCGGTGAAGTTGGTGGTCTCGACCACCAGCGTGTTGCCTTCCCAGTGGCCGCGGGCATCGCCCATGTACTCGCGAATGGTTTGACCGACGTGGGGGCGGCCGTCGAGCGGGATGACGCGGGTTTCGTGGATCATCTCCTGGCGGATGACGACGTAACCCGGCGCCTGGACGATCTGGTTGCCGTTATCGTAGACCGCGGGCAGCATGGTGCCGATGACGCCGCGAGTGATGCAGCGGTAATACAGGTTCAGGTCCTCCCAGGAATTGGCGACGCCCTTCCATTCGGCGGGCGTGGCCAGCGTGCGCGCCTTGGCTTCGGGCGTCAGCGCCGGGATCTGGCCGTCGGGGGGATCGATGATCAGCGAGGTTTGCTTGGCCGGGTGGCCGCGCTCGGTCCAATAGGACGGCGGGCCGATGCCGATGCGTTCTTGACCGGTCGCGAACTCCTGGCGGTCGGCAGCGGCTTGCTTGGCGGCGGCGGCCTCACGCTGGGCCAGTTCTTCGTCGGTGAGCGTGGCTCGGGTGCCGAGGTTCTTGGGGCGCTGGAGCGGAATGCCCCAGGCTCCGGGCCACATGCCTTGGATGTCGGGGTCGCCCCAGGGGGTCTTGGGTTGGGTCCACGCTTTGCTTGACGCCACTTTGGCGGCGGGCTTGGCGGCTGGCGATGTCGCGGGCGTCTGGGCGAGTGCGATCAACGGCGCGATCATCGCTACGGCCGGAATGTAACGCATACTGGACCTCCTTCGCTGCTTCAAAAGGGCGGGTCGGCAACCCGCCGCAGGTTTTCAACCTGCCCCACATTTTCAACCTGCCCCACTGATCGGCAGGGTATGGACTGCCCTACACTTCTACTTCGAGGACTGCTTTTTGTATTGGCCGTACAGCAGCTCTTCGGCGAACTCCACACACTTGAATTCTAGCAACTGGGCGTTCTTCTCCACGCGGCGGTAGAGCGTCATGCTGATCTTCCACGGCTTGGAGAACACTTTGCTGTCTTCGATGGTGGCTTCGTAGTTCAGGTGATCCCGATCGACGCGGGTGAATCGCTCCACCACGTGCGCGTTGTCGGTCATGTAATCGCCGGCGCGGTCGAGCCAGGCTAGGCCGTTCAGGCCGGTGACGTCGACGACCAGCGTGTCGCCCTCCCATTTGCCGTTAGAGGTTCCCATCCAGGTGTCCGAGCCTGCCTCGACGGCCTTGCCCATGTTGACCAGGCGGTTGGCGGAGGCGAACTCGTAGACGAACAGGATGTCGCGGTTGGATTGGACGATTTGGAACGGCATGCCGAGGTAGTTGGCTCGGGGGATGCCGGGCATGTAGCATTTGGCTTCCGGATCGTCGGTGCGGCGGTTTTCGAAATTCTTCTTTTTCTTTTCCAGCGCGGCGGGCAGGTAGGGAATGGTGCCGCCCTCCACGACACCCTGGCCGGCAGGCTCAGCGCCGATGGCGCCCAGTTGCCACATGGTGCCGGCTTGGGGCGAGTGATCCTGAAGATCCCAGTTGGCGGTGCCGAAGGTCTGCCAGATGCCATTGAGATCGGGGTGGCCGTCGGACATGCGCGGCACTCGGGCGGCGTTGTTGGCCGCGGCCGGGGCATTCTGGGCGGAGGCGGGCCCGCCCAAGAAAGCCGAGGCGAGCGTCAGCGCTGCCACGGCAGCGGCGCGAAACGTGGTGGAAGTGGGGGCAGGGAACCGGTTTAGCATAGGGATGGAGACCGGAGTTGATCGTACCTAATCGGGGTTTTGAAGTCAATCGGCGCTGACATCGGCGCGAATCAAAACTGTCACCGCTGCCAGCAGTATCGGCAATAGAATCGCGAGCAGGGTGACCAGCCACACTGCCGGGACCATCGCGGTGGTGCCCAGGAGGTCTGCGGCGCGGGACGAATCCATCAGGTACCAGTGGGTGATATCCCGCAACGTGGAACGGCCTCCCACAAAGCCTCCGTACAGCGGGAACAACTTCGCGACGTAGGTCGCGGCGAGGATATAACCCCACAGCACCACGGTGGCACGCGCGAGCCACCGGCCCCAGGAACCGGAGCGCTGGCAGCCGAGCATCGCCATGCACAGCAGCGAGGTCATCACGGCTTGCAGGTACCACGGACTGGCGGCAATTAACAGACCCTGACTGGAGTTATAACTACTGCCCGAGCCATAGAGCATGGCCGCGCAGAACAACACCACCGGCGCCCAGAGGATGGCTTCGGTCCAACGCCCGCGCGAGAGAGTCCGCACATACAAGCACAACCCGATCCCCAGCAGCACGAGAACCAGGTCCATAGTGCGGACCGAGAAGTCGGTAAAGGAACTGTTGCCCATCCAGAACGCCCCGCGCGCCATGTAGGGGATGCTCTTCAGCCAGGGAACGGCCGCGAGTGACGCCAGCGCGCCCGCGACCCCCGACGATTCTTCCAGCCGCCCGCTTAGATTCCCGAATACCACCCAGTTGCGCACGTACCAGGGGCCAGCCACGAGCGCGGGGACGCCGAGCCAGACCGCGAGCCACGCTAGCCACGGCACGGTCAGCGAGCCTTTACGATACCAGACGATTGTCGCCACCAGATACAGCGGGACGAACACCAGGAAGTAGGCTTTGGTCAGGAGTCCCAACGCAAGAACAACCGCCAGCCAGAGGGACCGTCGCAGCGTCGTCTCAAGGTGGCAGCGCAGTGCCCAGACGATCAGCCAAACGGCCAAAGGAACTGCCAACCAGTCGTTTCCGATGTGCGCGATCGTGGCCCAGAACATCTGACACGAAAAAACGAGGAACACTAGAATCGCCGCGAAGGACGAGCGCAGCCCCGCTTCGCCGGCCAGCGCGAAGGCTCCTCGGAGCATCAGCAGCACGCACGCCATCGACACCAGAAGGCGGAGAATCCACACCCGCCGGGGCAGCGGAACGCGCGCCAGCAGCCGATCGGGAACGGCCAGCACGAGATACGCCAGCGGCGCTTGGTGGACCTCATAGTTCAGGGAGTATGCGTCGCTTTCCTGGACTGCGAAGCCGGGCGGAATGCGGCGGGCCTCATGGTAAAGCTGCCGGCGCACCGGGTCGGGCAGCGAGAAGTACTGGTCGAAGGTCCGCACGCCCGTCAGGTGCAGGCTCTTGACCATGGCGTGACTCATGGGCAGGAGTCCGATGGATTGATTGACTTCCTGGGAGAGTCCAGTGTGGCCAAGGACCGGGAAGCGATGATGGACTCCCAGGTACTGGACGTATCCATAATGAAACTCTTCGTCGAAGCCTTCCCAGAGGGGTAATAGGGAACTGTACAGCGCTGCATTCAGGAGCCCATAGAGCAACAACAGCGGCCGTATGAGTTTCGCCGGCAAGCTTCTCTATTATGTGTGCGGTTTGGACTGGCCCGGTCACGGTTTTTGTTGGTAATTATCCCTTGACAACAAGTAGAAGAAGTGGCATCATAGATTCATGGCAAGGCAAGAAATCAAAGTAAAGCAATCGATTCCTCAGCACCTCCGGTACACCATTGAGGATTTCAACCGCGAGTTCCCCAACGATGATGCCTGCCTGTCCTACATCGCCGAAGAGCGGTTTCCGGGTGGCGTGGTGACGTGCGAGAAGTGCGGCGTCGAGCGCAAGCACTACCGCGTTACCGGGCGCACGGCCTACGCGTGCGACCACTGCGGGAATCACGTCTACCCGTTGGCCGGAACCATCTTCGAGAAGACCACCACTTCCCTGCGGCTGTGGTTCTATGCGATGTACCTGATGGGTTCGACTCGTTGCGGGATTTCCGCAAAGCAGATCCAGCGTGAAACTAGCGTTACCTACAAGACCGCGTGGCGCATGTTCAAGCAAATCCGTTCGCTGCTCTCTGAAGATCTGCAACTGGAGGGGCCGACGGTGGAGATGGATGAAACCTACTTCGGTGGCAGGCGTAAAGCCGGAAAGGGCCGCCCGATGCGTGGCGACCTCGTTAAGACACCAATCGTCGGGATTTGCGAACGTCGCGGGCGGGTGGTTGCGAAGACTACCAAGGATGCTACCAGTGCTACTTTAATCCCGCTGGTGAAAGAGTATGTGCTGCCCGAGAGCACCGTCTACACCGACGAATGGAAAGCGTACGGCGGAATCGGCAACATTCGCAAGGAAGACGGCTCCAAGGCCGGATACGTTCATCGTCGGATCAACCACAAGGCTGCCGTGTACGTGATGGGTGACATCCACACCAACAGCGTCGAAGGCTTTTGGAGCCTCATCAAGCGCGGAATCGGTGGCGTGTACCACTCAGTTTCGCAGAAAAGGGGGTATTTACTTGACTCAGGTGGCCCCAACCTGTAGCATGGCCGGCTGTGGAGGAGTATCCCCGGAGTCTGGCCGATTTCGAGGCTCGGTTCGACACCGAGCAAGCGTGTCGGG